>ERZ507065.1195-NODE-1195-length-11375-cov-4.728269_pt1 | contig 11375 bp, 11 predicted proteins | sample MGYA00513785_ERZ507065 | MGnify/ENA metagenome assembly ERZ507065
ACAGTTTTTTTCTTGCAAAGACAAAACCTTTCAATTATAATGATTACAAAATTTTTGTACCTGCTGAAATCATGCTTTTCGGCAGGTACAGCTTTTCAACAAAGGTTGACAGGAGGCTCTCGATGAATCAGGAAAAAATTATTGTTATTGATTTCGGCGGCCAGTATAACCAGCTTGTGGCCCGCCGTGTCCGCGAGTGCAGCGTATACTGTGAAATTTATTCTTATAAAACAGATCTGGAACAGATCAAGGCCATGAATCCCATGGGGATCATCCTCACGGGAGGCCCCGACAGCTGCTATGAGGAAGGAGCCGCATCCTGCAGCAAAGAATTATTTGAGCTGGGGATCCCGGTGCTGGGCCTGTGCTACGGGGCACAGCTGATGATGCATGTGCTGGGCGGCCATGTATGTAAGGCTCCGGTCCGTGAGTATGGAAAGATCGAAGTGACGGTGGACAAGACCAGCAAGCTGTATGGAGATGTGTCCGAAAAGACCATCTGCTGGATGAGCCATAACGATTATATTGAAAAGGCGGCTCCCGGTTTCCGGATCGTGGCCCATACGGCCGATTGTCCGGTGGCAGCTGCCGAGGGTGTGGAGAAGAAGCTGTATGCGATCCAGTATCATCCGGAAGTACTTCACACAGTAGAAGGTAAGACGATGCTGTCCAACTTTGTACTTGGTGTATGTGGATGTGCAGGCGACTGGAAAATGGACGCATTCGTTGAGAATACTATAAAAGAAATTCGTGAAAAAGTTGGTGATGGACGAGTATTACTTGCCTTATCTGGTGGAGTAGATTCCTCCGTAGCAGCCGGCTTATTATCAAGAGCCATCGGAAAGCAGTTAACCTGTGTATTCGTAGACCATGGACTTCTTCGTAAAAACGAGGGAGATGAGGTAGAAGCAATCTTCGGACCGGAAGGTGACTATGACCTGAACTTTATCCGGGTGAACGCACAGCAGAGATTTTATGAGAAACTTGCAGGAGTGACAGAGCCGGAGCAGAAGAGAAAAATCATCGGAGAAGAATTCATCCGTGTATTCGAGGAAGAGGCAAAGAAGATTGGCGCAGTGGATTACCTGGTACAGGGAACCATTTACCCGGATGTGATTGAGTCCGGCCTGGGGAAATCTGCTGTCATCAAGTCTCATCACAATGTGGGCGGACTGCCGGAGCATGTAGATTTTAAGGAACTGGTAGAGCCTTTAAGGCTGCTTTTCAAGGATGAGGTGAGAAAGGCCGGACTGGAGCTGGGTATACCTGAGTATCTGGTATTCAGACAGCCATTCCCGGGACCTGGTCTGGGCGTCAGGATCATCGGTGAGGTGACGGCTGATAAAGTCCGCATTGTACAGGACGCTGACGCGATTTACAGGGAAGAGATTGCAAAGGCCGGAGTGGATAAGAATCTGGGCCAGTATTTTGCGGCGCTGACCAATATGCGGTCTGTTGGATGCATGGGCGATGAGAGAACCTATGATTATGCCGTTGCCCTGAGGGCCGTGCTTACATCTGATTTCATGACCGCGGAGTCCGCTCAGATTCCATGGGAAGTGCTGGGGAAGGTTACCAGCAGGATTGTGAATGAGGTTAAGGGCGTGAATCGGGTGTTGTATGATTGTACGGGGAAGCCGCCGGCTACGATTGAGTTCGAGTAACGCTCTAAAGTCCGGAAAGCCAGTGTTTATGCGGGTTTCAGCGATTTCGATTAGTCTTTTGATAACAAATTGATAACAGTCATAGCAAGTGCCATTATTCTTGTTATCCAGTGGTTTATGGGTAACGGAACAATTAACAGGTGGCTTGCAGACTAAAGTTCGGAGCTTGGCTCTGAACAAATTCCATATTATAAACTAAGCCCTTAGCTGTGGTTAATAACCATAGTTAAGGGCTTTTTTGTCGTTGCCAAAGCATCTGTAGGGAGCTGCCAGTGGCAGGTCCTGTAGGTGCTTATTTATCTTTCAAGTGGTCTTTGAATGCTTCCACGAGAGCGTCACTTAATTCCTGTGATGGAACTTTTGCCCAACGCTGTGTGGTGTCGAACTCTGGATAATGGTAACGCCAGTTATCGTATTCTTCTCTGTTGATTTCTTCGGAAGATAGCTTGTCTGCCTGTTCTTTCCAAGCATACAGCATTTTGAGGAGTTCATATGCTTCTCTGCCTTTGTCCTTGTTGACCTTTAAGCATACCTCTCCGTCTGCTTCACTGACAGTAAGACCGTAAATATCTTCAAGGGTAAACAGAGTGTGCATAAGACCGATATAGCTGTCTATGTCAGGAACATCAAGAGCCTGTGGAGAAACATCAAGCACCTGTGCCAATGCATTTGTAAGGTCTGCTTTCGGTTTGCGTGTACCAGTTTCGTACTGTGCCAAACGCACATCAGCACTCTTTTCTGGAAAACCGATTGCTGTACCGAGATACTTTTGTGTCATACCACGCATTAGTCTGAAAAAATGTATTCTTTCGCTGATAGCCATAATGATACGCTCCTTTTATATTTAGTGAAATAAGTATAGCAGAAATGTTTAGTGGAAGTCAAGAAAAACCGAAACAAAAATGTTTAATATTTTCTTTGCAACCACTTGACAATAGCAAATATGTTTAGTAAAATAAATTACGAATTAAACAAATATGCTTAATGCGACAACTGAATGACCGTCCGAAAAGCCAAACCGCCAAGACCTCGTCGGAGCAAGTTCCGTATCGTTCGCTTGTGTGCAAGCACAAAAGCTCATTCGCTGCACTGCTCCTCCTCTTCCCCAAAAGTCTCCGACTTTTCGGGAACCCCTATACGAGCGAGCGCCTGATGTACTGCGGTGCATTGGGACAGCACAGCGCCTGCCGACAAGCAGGAGTGCCTGTTGGAACTTTAACACGGAGAAAGCGGCAAGCAAAAAATTATTTTAAGAAAGGAAGAAAAAGGATATGGAAAACAGATTTATCCGAGCCGAAGATGTGGCTCAGGAACTAAACGTATCAAAACCTTATGCATATAAACTCATCAGACAATTAAATGAGGAATTGAAAGCAAAGGGCTTTATTACGATTGCAGGGCGTGTAAATCGCCAGTATTTTTACGAAAGGCTCTACGGAGCAGGAAAGGGGGAAATGTAAATGCCGGTATTTAAGAATGAAGATAACGGTACTTGGTATGTGATGGCAAGGTATGTGAACTGGAAAGGGGAACGCAAGCAGAAATGCAAGCGTGGCTTTGCTACCAAACGAGAAGCACAGGAATGGGAAAGAATGTTCAAATTGCAGACTTCTTCAGACCTTGATATGAGTTTTGAAGCCTTTACGGAGCTTTATATCAATGATGTGAAGAACCGTTTGAAGGAAAACACGTGGCTTACCAAAGAGCATATCATACGCACAAAGATACTTCCGTATTTCGGGAAACTGAAAATCAGCGAGATTTCCACAAAGGAGATTATTACTTGGCAGAATGAAATGCTTGCCTATCGTGATGAGAAGAAAAAGCCTTATTCACAGACGTATCTGAAAACGCTGCACAATCAGTTGTCCGCCATTTTCAATCACGCTGTCCGCTACTATGAACTGCGTTCCAATCCTGCGGCAAAGGTGGGAAATATGGGAAGTGAGGAACACAAGGAAATGCTGTTCTGGACAAAGGAAGAATACAAGAAATTCTCTTTTGAGATGATGGACAAGCCTGTTTCCTTTTATGCGTTTGAAATGCTTTACTGGTGCGGTATCCGAGAGGGCGAGCTGTTAGCTTTGACTCCGGCAGATTTCAACTTTGATAAGGAAACAGTCACAATCAATAAATCCTATCAGCGTTTGAAAGGGCAGGATGTGATTACTTCTCCGAAAACGAAAAAGAGCAACCGCACGATTAAAATGCCGAAGTTTCTGTGTGAGGAAATGAAAGAATATCTCGGTATGCTTTACGGATTGAAGAAGAAAGACCGTATCTTTACGGTGACGAAAAGCTATCTTCATCACGAGATGGACAGAGGGGCAAAGGCGGCAGGCGTGAAGCGTATCCGCATTCACGATCTCCGTCACAGCCACATTTCACTCTTGATTGATATGGGCTTTTCTGCGGTGGCGATTGCTGACCGAGTTGGTCACGAAAGTATTGATATTACTTATCAGTACGCACACCTCTTTCCGTCAAAGCAGATTGAGATGGCAGAAAAATTAGATGATTTAGGGAAAGGAGATTTTGAAAATGTCAGCTAAGAACAGAGATAACAAAAATCGTTGGAGGAATATCACAGTAGGGTTTCGAGTATCGCCCGAAGAAAACGAACTCATTAACAGAGCTGTAGCTCTATCAGGATTGCCAAAACAGGAGTATTGTTACCGCCGTTGCTTAAATCAGGATGTGGTGGTACAGGGCAATCCGAGAGTGTATAAGGCGTTGAAAACGGAATTTGCCACAGTCCTTGCGGAACTGAAAAGGATTGAAGCAGGAAAAGGTGTGGATGATGAACTGCTGAGTGTAATAGAACTGATTTCCATTATTCTCGGCGGTTTGAAAGGAGAGGATGCGAATGGAGAATAAAAAAGAAATGACTATTCCAAATGTATCTGCGGCAACAGATGCGGAACAGTCACTTTCCAAATGTACTGACAATAGTATAGTCAATCAGGATACGGATTTCAAGGGGTACGAGCAATCTTTTGAAGAAATGCAAAGGGAAATACTCAGACAGTTAGACCCTTCCTATCTGAAAACAGTATCAATGACAACGCTGTATGATACGGTGTTTGAGGTTCAGACACCACTTATCGACGGTCTGCTCCAAAGGGGAACTTACCTTTTCGTAGGTTCCCCGAAAGTGGGAAAGAGCTTTATGATGGCACAGCTTGCCTATCATATCAGCACAGGCACACCGCTTTGGGAGTATAAGGTGCGTAAGGCAACGGTGCTTTATTTTGCCCTTGAAGATGATTACCCACGTTTGCAGAAGCGATTGTTTCAGATGTTCGGTGCAAAGGAGACAGGCAATCTGTATTTCGCAACGGAATGTAAAACGGTCAATGGCGGACTGGAAGAACAGATAAGAGGGTTTATGAGGGAACACCCAGACACAGGCTTGATTATCATAGACACCTTAAAGCGTGTGCGTGAAGCAGGCGGAGCAGATTACAGCTACGCAAGTGATTATGATGTTGTGGCAAGGCTGAAAGCGTTGGCAGACAGTTACAAGGTTTCAATGCTTATTGTTCATCATACACGCAAACAAAAATCGGAAGATATATTCGATATGATTTCAGGCACGAATGGTCTGATGGGTGCGGCAGACGGTGCATTTGTTCTCAGTAAGGACAAGCGTACTTCCAACAATGCCACACTTGATGTTGCTGGCAGAGACCAGCAGGATATGAAAATCCATCTTGTAAGGGACAGCGAGCGATTGGTGTGGAACTTTGCAAAATCGGAAACGGAGATGTGGAAAGAACCGCCCGAACCTCTGCTTGAGAAGATAGCGGATACGCTCTTTTCGGAAAGTGACAGATGGGAAGGAACTGCTTCGGAACTTTGCGAAAGGCTTGCGGTGGATATAAAGCCGAATGTACTTTCTTTAAGGCTCAGTATCAACGCAAGCAGGCTGTTTCGTGATTACGGTATCCGTTATCAGAACAGCCGCACACACGACGGAAGAAAGGTTTCACTTTGGAAAGAAACCGAGCAGACGGCGTGACAAACGGTGTCAAAGGTGTCAATGTTTTTGAGAGCAGCACGCTGTGAAAAACATTGTCACCATCGTCACACTTTGACACCGGATAAAGTTTAGGGGAGTGTGCAGAGAGTGCCTTTTCAAAGGCGGCTCTTTGGTCTCGCCTGCTGGCTCGGTCGGTTCGCAGGCGTGTGTGCCACCGGCACACGCTCACCCCTCGGAGAGCCTTCGGAGAACGCAAAACCTGTTTACAGGTCGCATTTTTGATGGGTGTACCCGTCAAAAGTGCTTTTGCGTTACTTTTGACAAAAGTAACAAAACCTGAGAATGTTGAAATTTACAGATGGGAGATGAAAAAATGCAGAGAACGATAAGTGCAATGGTCGGTAAAGGCTCGGTCAATCACAATAGCCGAAAGTTCCGAGCAGAAAATGTAGACGGAACTCGTACTCATCTCAATATCGACTACTGCAATGAAAATATAAAGACAGTTTATCACGAATTGTTTGATGAAGCATTGGAAAGATACAATGCCAAGCAGATAAGGTCAGACCGAAAGATAAAAGATTATTATGAAAAAATCCGAAGTTCCAAGCAGGAAAAACCGTTCCACGAAATCATTTTACAGGTGGGCGGTAAGGGAAATATGAACGCCGATACGGAAAACGGAGAACTGGCAAAGCAGATTTTAGATGAATACTATCAGGGTTTTCAGGAGCGAAATCCACAGCTTCGGGTGTTCTCGGCTCATCTGCATATGGATGAAGCTACACCACATCTGCACATAGATTTTGTACCTTTTACCACAGGCAGCAAGCGTGGACTTGATACAAGAGTGTCACTAAAGCAGGCTCTTGCAACGCAAGGTTTTAAGGGCGGCAGTCGTGGCGATACGGAGTGGTCGCAATGGATACAGTCCGAAAAAGAACAGCTTGCGGCGGTGATGGAACGTTATGGGATTGAGTGGGAACATTTAGGCACACACGAAAAACATCTTTCTGTTTTGGATTATAAAAAGCAGGAAAGAGAAAAAGAAGTGGCGGCATTAGGTGCGAAAATCGAGCAGAAACAGATTGAATTTGATGTGTTGTCGGAACGAGTATTGAACTATGATAAGGCAAAAGACGAGCTGTCAAATCTTGAAATAGAGCTTGATACTGCACCGAAATATCAGTTGCCAGAACCAGAGAAATTTATGACTGCAAAGGCATATAAAACCAAAATGGCAGAGCCGGTTGTAAGGAAATTGAAGCAACTTGTCAAAACGGTGCTTGCCCGCTGCTTTGAGGGGTGGGACAACTATCATAGGCTGAATACAGCGAATGCACAGTTATACCGCACCAATCAGCGTTTGGAGAAAGTCAATGAAAGATTGACCGAAGAAAACAAAATCCTAAAAGCAGAAAATAAAGATTACAGCCTGCTCCGTAAGGTTTTTGGTCGCAAACAGATAGATGATTTGTTGGAGCAGGCAAGAACAGTTAAAGGTCGCAAGCGTGATAATACACGATCACGATAGACAAAAATCACAGGAGGAAAAGGAAAATGACAAAGACAATTTTTGAAGAAATGGGCGGAACTTATAGACAGGTGGGTGATTATTTATTGCCGAACATCACAGTACCAGCCGAAGAAGAAATAGAGCCGATTGGTTTATGGGGGAAACGACATGCAAGGCATTTAAAGGAACACTATAAAGTGTTATATATGAACCTGCTGACAAGCGGAAAGCTGCATAGTTATCTTGCAGAAGTCGATAAGCAAGCAGAGGATATGTTTCTTCGACTGGTAAAGGAATATGCCGACAGACAAGATGTGACGGAACAATTAAAGAAAGATAATCCCTACGAATGGATTGGAAGAATGAATAATATTCAGGCTTGTGTGAGGGAAGTTGTAGGAACGGAGTTGATTTACACATAAGCGTTTTACGGTATGGTGCTCCTGCGTTTGCTGGAGTGCTGTGGTTGTGGTTGTAAAGAGGTTGTGAAAGATTGAATTTCGTAATGGTTGGATGTATAATTAGGAAGTGAAAATTTTAATTTGCACTTCCATAAGGTGAAATGTATTGACACAAAAAATACAGTATGATAGTATTGCCATTAGAAGAAAGAAAGGCACATTTTGTGTAAGGTGAGGAAATGATTAATAGATAATTTGATTTAAGTAAGACACATATAGTTATTGAGCCTGTAGAGAATAGGTTTGTTTTGTGTACGCTTAAGTTGGATTATCGCAAGAGGCATTTCCTTTGTTTTCCTTTTGGAAAAGAAATAAGGGTCTATTTAGCGAGTCTATTTTTGCGTATGCAAAAAAGACTCGTTTTTGTGTGTTCAAAATAATAATTGGCTCAGACTTCGAAAAGGAGAAACTTTAATGTTGCAGATAAAAAAATTAAATTTAACACATAAAAAAGACCTGAGAATAATTCTTAATGATTTCAACCTTGTGCTAAATGATGGAGATAAGGCAGTTATTATTGGAGAAGAGGGAAATGGGAAATCGACATTAATGAAGTGGATATACAATCCGTCGCTTGTAGAAAACTATATAGAAGCAGATGGGGAAAGGATAATGGGACACGAACGTCTTGGTTATCTTCCGCAGGAGATGCTCGATGAAGATAAGGAAAAAACAATATACGAATATTTTTCTGAAGAGGAAATATTCTGGGAGAAAACGCCTAAAGAATTGTCTGTTATTGCGGGAAAATTTGGAATGAAAAATGATTTTTTCTACAGTAACCAGACAATGGGTAGTCTTTCAGGAGGCGAAAAAGTCAAGACACAACTTATGAGGCTTTTCATTCGCGATGTTTCTGTGCTGTTGTTGGACGAACCTTCCAATGACATCGACATTGCGACGCTTACATTACTGGAAAAAATCATAAATGACTGGAAGCACATTGTGCTTTTTATTTCACACGATGAAACGCTGATAGAGCGTACTGCCAACATGGTGATACATATCGAGCAGATTATACGAAAAACAAAGGCGAGATATACCGTGGCAAAGCTTCCCTATAGACGCTATGTGGAAGAACGGCTTCATAAATTTGAAATCCAAAAACAGCGGGCACTGAGTGACCGTAGGGAGAAAAAGATTCGCGATGAAAAATATCAAAGAGTTATGCAGAGTGTACAAGGTGCATTAAGAAGTTGTACCAGACAAGCACCGTCTGTTGCCAAAAACTTAAAGGACAAAATGCATACGGTTAAGGCAATGGAACGAAGATTTGAAAAAGAAGATGAAAATATGACTCAGATGCCGGAACAGGAAGAAGCAATCTTTGTCAAATTAGGGGATGAAAACTCACACATTCCCGCAGGAAAAACGGTCATAGAATATGAACTTTCAAAGCTTGTGACTCCGGATGGCAAAAGAATTTTAGCAGAAGGAATTCATTTAAAAATAAAAGGTTCAGAAAAAATCTGTATGATAGGAGCCAACGGGGCAGGAAAAACGACTCTTCTAAAAAAGATAGCGGAAGAACTCCTAAATCGGAATGACATTAAAGCAGAATATATGCCTCAAACTTATGAAGACCTGCTGGATTTGGATGTTACACCGGTTGATTACCTTGATAAAACAGGAGATAAAGAAGAGCGTACAAGAATTAGAACATACCTTGGTTCACTTAAATACACACCAGATGAAATGGAGCATCCGATTCGGGAGTTATCAGGCGGACAAAAGGCGAAAGTGCTTCTCTTGAGGATGAGCTTAAGTGGTGCAAATGTTCTTATTCTGGATGAACCGACAAGAAATTTTTCACCATTGTCCGGTCCGGTAATAAGAAAAATGCTCCGAGAATTTCCGGGGGCTGTCATTAGCATTTCTCACGATAGAAAGTATATTGAAGAGGTGTGCGATAAAATATATCAGCTAAATCCTAATGGATTACAGCTAATTGGTGATTGATAACAAAAAGGATGAAAGACTGACAAATTTCAGGCTTTTAGTGAGTTGGAAAGCATACAAAGATTTGAATTTGGAGGATAGATTATGGTACGTACAGAAGATGCATGTGAAATTATAAAATATGCTTTGCAAAACGAAATTAAAGTATATTTAGATGGCGGATGGGGTGTTGATGCACTTCTTAAAAGAGAATCAAGAATACACAATGATATTGATTTGTTTGTTGAACTGAAACATTATCATGATTATATTTATGTGATTAAGCAGCATGGATTTGAGGAAGTAAATACTGATTATACAACGGATGGTCATACTGTCTGGAAAGATGATAAACAAAGAATCATTGATTTACATTGTTTTGAATTTACAGATGACGGAATTGTTTATGAGGGAGATATATTTCCATCAAAAACTTTTTCCGGTATTGGAAAAGTTGGAGATATAACTGTTTCTTGTATTGAACCATTGAGTCAGGTAATGCTTCATTTGGGATATGAACACGATAAAAATGATGTGCATGATGTGATGCTGTTGTGTGAAACATTTCAAATAGCAATACCAGATGAATATAAGGAAAAGTAAAATTTCAGTTTTGTGTTGAATCTCTAAGCAAAATAGCTTATAATTTGACATGCTACATATAGTTATTATCCACAGTTATCGAGTAGGTGTTATCAATGCCGATAACAAAATGATAACATTAGCTCGTATAGGCAGGATAATATGGATATATCAAATAATCAAAAGAACGAGAAACATTACAGAGAATAATTCCTAAACAAAAAGCGTTAGTCTTTGTAGAGTTTGAATAGCTTGAAAAATCGCGGAAAAGCCCATAAATAAAGGCTTTGCGGGATGTCGAAAAGACCAAATGGAGTGCAAATGGAGTTTAAAAATTATTTTTTTCTCTTGTTTATATTCCAGATTCACCTGCAAATTTCGTGAAATCAGTTATTCTCATAAAATAAAATTAGAGTAAATATGAAGAACAGTTTGTTTTGATTGAAGTGATTTTCGTCAAGGCAGACTGTTTTTTTGTTGCCTGCATTTAGAAAACAGATACCACAGAAAGGTTCTTTATTTTCGATGAGCTTAAACTCCATGACACAGTAATCACACTGATGGAGAATTAAAAAACAAGAAAATTTGATAAATTTCGGAAAATGATGTCCGATTTTGCATCTGCCAGTACAGAGTATATGAAGAGATAAATATTCAAAATACAGGAGGTACTGATTATGCAGAACAAATTATTTTTAAAGGCAGCCGATATATGTGAACTTCTGGAAGTAAAACAGACATCGGCTTATGAGATCATCGGAAATCTGAACAAGGAACTGGAAGAACAGGGCTACCTGACGCTTAGAGGAAAAGTTCCGACAAAGTATTTTGTGAAGCGTTTCTACGGAGTAGAAGATACTTGTGAGATTCCACAGGAAGAGGGAAAGGAATGGTTTCATGCGTAAGAGAAAAATGTATTTATCAGTGGAAGACATTGCAGAACTCTTTGGATTATCAGTTTCGTTTGCATACCGGGTGGTGGGGTAAGGATATTCCGGACGGGTAAGAACTTTGTGCCCACTGGGCACGAAGTTTAAATAGAGATAGTCATATCTGGCAGATATGCTAAAATAACCTTGTGTCCACTGGGCACAAAGTAGGAGGAAGAATTATGTTGAGATTTATGATAAAACTGCCATTTCGAATTATTGCAGCTCCTGTTTGGCTGGTACTTGCAGCGGTGAATATTGTGCTGGTGTTCCTGGTTGGGTTATCTGCTGGATTCTGCTATC
>ERZ507065.1203-NODE-1203-length-11309-cov-5.752977_pt1 | contig 11309 bp, 9 predicted proteins | sample MGYA00513785_ERZ507065 | MGnify/ENA metagenome assembly ERZ507065
GACGCGCCCTCGGCGCTATAAAAAGCTTTTAAAGCTTTTTATCAGATTCTAGTATGATACCAACAGGCAAAAAAACGGAGAGCTCAGTCCTGCAGCTGAGCTCCCTCAGAATGTTAAAAAAGCCTCGCAGAGTTTGCGCTTGCAAGCGCAAAAAGTGGAAATCATTTTCTCCGGCGGCATGTACGTCGAAGAAAATACCCTATTATAATATTATAATTATAATTGTTCGCGCAGGCGGGCGATGTCGCGCCGGACGCTGTCGGCCGTCTCGCCCTCCGTGAAGCTCCACTCCGTGCGGTAAAGCTCCAGCTGCTCCTCCCGCGCGGCGATGGCCCCGGCGGGGTCGCCCCGCAGCTCGCGGAGAATGGCCAGCGACTCCAGCGCATCGACATAGCGCGGCGGGGCCTGCTGTGTCAGGGCGCGGCGGTAATAGCGCTCGGCCGCATCATAGTCCTGCAGCTCCGCCGCCAGATCGCCGAGCGACAGGCTGACGAGCCATTCGTCCGGGAATCGCTCCTCCATCTCAGCCCAGCAGGCACGCGCCTCTTCCATGCGCCCCTCGGCACGCAGAATTTTTCCGCGGTAGAGCGGCACGCGGTAGCTGTCGTCCACGCGGGCCATTTTTTCGAGGTAGTCGCGCGCCTCCGTCAGGCGGCCGTCCGCGATGAGGTCGTCGAGCAGCCAGAGATAGCCGCGCGGATAATCCGGGTGCGCCGCAACGAATTCGCGGTAATAGGCGATGCGCCGGGCGTGGTTGTGCACGCACCAGTCGCCAAACGTGCCGCCGGTCGCCTCGCAGAGCTCGCTGTGGGCATCCTTCTCCGTCGGACTGACGGCAAGCGCCTGTCTGGCATATTCCGCCGCCAGCGCGTGGTGCTGCTGCGCCTGATGGTTGTGCAGCTGGGCGCGCAGGCACCAGCAGCGGCCGGGGCGGTAGCCCGCCTCGATGCGCGACTGCAGAAAGCGCTCGGCCCGCTCCAGCTCGGCCTGCGGCAGCAGACGGCTGTCCCAGATCTGGTTCTGGATGCGGTCGAGCTCATTGTCGTCCGTCAGGCAGAACAGCTCGTCGAGCGTGACGCCAAAGAAGATGGCGATGTCCGGCAGGAGCTGGATGTCCGGCGTCGTCGTGCCGCACTCCCACTTGGAAATGGCCTGCGGCGTGACGGACAGCTCGGCGGCCAGCGCCTCCTGCGTCAGATTTCTGGCAATGCGAAGCTCGCGGATCTTTTTCCCGATCTCCATGTTCGTTTCCTCCGTTCAAAGTCGTGCAGCGCTGCGTTCTGGATACAGCATACCATACGCCGCGCAAAAAGGAAAGCGCCGCGGGAGCGGGAGCGCGCAACCGGCAGGCGAGTCAGCCGCGGTGGAACAGACCGCGCTTGACATAAGGCGCGCTCTGCACGGACACGAGCTTGTAGCCAGTCGGCTCGAGCGCGCGGTGCAGGGCATCCTCCGGGATCTCCTCGGCCGTGACGAGCACGGTCTCGCCCTTGCTGTGCGACGAGCTGACCTTCTTCAGCGGGAAGGCCGCGCGCAGCGTGTCGTTGACGTGGCTCTCGCACATGCCGCACTGCATACCGTCGATCTTCAATGTCATCTGTACCATAGAAATTGCCTCCATTTCAGGTTAGTATTCTCTAACCACCGTTTCAAAAAAGCAGGCCGTTTATGACCTGCTTCATTCTGCCGAAAAAGCCTCGCAGAGTTTGCGCCCGCAGGCGCAAAGAAAGTAGGAATCATTTTCTCCGGCGGCGTGTACGTCGGAGAAAATACCGCTCGGCTCGCAAACGTGCGAAGGGCACGCCGCAGGCGTGCCCTTCGTGCGCTGCAGCGAGCCGCAGCCTTTTCAAACGAGAGCCCAGTGAAACGGGTCTCGTTTGAGAGCTTGTCAAAAATTCTTTTTTGACAAGCTCAGAACGGGTGCGCCGCTGCTGCCGCGGCGCACCCGTTCTGTCTTCGTGTCAGGATGCCGAGACGGAAGCGCTCAGCAGGTCGTAGATCACGACATTATTGAAGTTGAACTCTACAGGGTACTTTGTTTTCAGCTCTGTGATCTTTTCACCGGCTGCGGCGGAAGCCATGTCGTCCTTCGCCGTGTCGAACCAGGCGCGGGTCTCGGTCTGGCCGATGAAATAGATGATGTGGTAGCCATGGGTCGTCTCGACGATCTCACAATCGCCGGGCTGGCGGCTCTCGTCGAAGCACCAGTCGTTGAACTCCGTGACCATCTTGCCGGGCTGGAAGTCCTCATACAGGCCGCCGTTGTCCTTGGAGCCGGGGTCCTGATTGTACTCCAGCGCAAGCGTCTTGAAGTTGTCCTCCGTGGGGTCGGCCTGCCAGAGGGCAAGGATGCGCTCGGCTTCCGCCTTGGCGGCTGCCTTCGCCTCATCGCTGTAGTTGCCGTCGCTGTCCTTCTCGCCCTCGGGCTGGATGAGGATGTGGCGGACGGAGACGTTGTTGACCTTCGTCACGCCCTGATCGATATAGCTCTGGGCGTTTTCGTCATAATAGGCCTCGATCTCGGCATCCGTCAGCGCGTTGGCAGACTCGCCGTACAGCACGTTCTTATAATAGTTCACCGCCGTATAATACGTCAGCAGATAGTCGTGATAGATCTCGGTCGTGACACCCTTGCCGAAGTTCAGCTGCAGATAGGCGTCGACATCGTCATAGCCGTTGTCTGCCGCGCTCTTGGCAAAGCTGCCCTCCGGGTCCAGCACGTCCTCGATGGAGGAGGCGTCCGCCTCCGGCAGCTCATAGCCCGCCTCCTGCGCCGCCAGATACAGCGCGCGGATCTCGACGAAGTTGTTCGTGGCGCTCGTCAGGAAATACTGCTCCCACGTTCCGCCGCTCGGGGCGTCCTGCAGGGCCAGCGCCTTCGTGTAGTCCAGACCCAGCATGGAGGCATAGGAGCCATAGTTGTTCATGAGCTGGTAGAATTCCATCCAGTAGTAGATCTGCAGGTCGGCGTTCGTCAGGCAGTAGCCCGTCGCGTCGCGCGCAACGACCGTGCGCATCTGCACGTCGCCGGCCTCCGCCGTGCCCGTAGTATAGGCGGCGTTGTCCGTGACGGCGTTCTTGCCGAAGTTATCGGCGTCGATCAGATTGGCCGCCTTGCCGTAGGTCGTCGTGACCTCCTCGCCCGCTTCGAGCGTCTTGTCCGCGACGGTCTCGGTCGTGCCGTCCGTTGCCTCAGTCGCCTCCGTCTGCGGGGCCTCCGTCTCGGCCGGGTGATCCTTGCGGCCCGTGATGAGCAGGACGCAGGCCGCGATGGCCGCCGCAAGAGCCAGCGCCGCCAGGAAAATGGCGATCTTTGCGCCCTTGGACATGCCGGGCTTCTTTTCCGCAGGCTTCTCCTCCGGCTTCTCCTCCGGCTCCGCCTCAGGGACCGGCGCGGTTTCCGGTTCGGCCTCCGGGGCCGCCTCCGGCTCTGCCGGGGTCACTTCCAGTTCTTCGTTTTCGTTGTGTTCCAGATCCATAATGTTTCTCGCTTTCCGAATGATGCTCCAATCATATCACACCACACAGGGCTTTTCAACGCATTTTCGCGCCGGGGTGTGAATTTTCTGTCAACTTTCGCCCGGCGCGCCGCCAGACGAGCACGCCCGTGAGATCCGCAAGCGTCCAGCCGATGGGGATGGACCACCAGATGCCCACGACGCCGATGGCCGGGACGGCCGAAAGCGCATAGGCCAGCGCCACGCGCGTGCCGAGCGAGATGACCGTCAGCACGAGCGACATACCCGGTCTGCCGACGGCGCGGTACAGGCCATAGAGCAGGAACAGCCCGCCGATGCCCACATAGAACGCGCCCGCGATGCGCAGGTAGGTCACGCCGGCCTGCAGGATCTCCGTCTCGCCCGGCTGCAGGAACAGCCCCAGCAGCGGCGCAGCAAGCAGCACGACGCAGGCCGAGACGCATACGGCAAAGACCGACGACAGGAGCACGGCCGTGCGGATGCCGCGGCGGATGCGCTCCGGCTGCTGCGCGCCGTAGTTCTGTGCAATGAACGTGGAGAACGCATTGCCGAAGTCCTGCAGCGGCATATAGGCAAACGAGTCGATCTTCACGGCGGCTGCGAACGCCGCCATGATCACGGGGCCGAAGCTGTTGATGCGTCCCTGCACCATGAGGATGCCGAGGTTCATCACGGACTGCTGCAGGCATGTCAGCACCGAGGCGCTCAGAAGCTCCCGCAGCATGGCGCCCGTGATGCGCCGCTCCTCCCGCCGGGCCCGCAGCTCCGGACAGCGCACGAGGGTATAGACCGCCGTGCCGATGCCGGAGAGCCACTGCGCCAGCACCGTCGCGGCCGCAGCGCCCTCCACGCCCCACCGGCACACGAGCACGAACACGAGGTCGAGCGCAATGTTGAGCACGGCTGCCGCCGCAAGGAAGAGGAGCGGAACGAGCGAATTGCCCACCGCGCGCAGGAGCGAGGCGTAATAATTATAAAGAAACGTCCCGCCGATGCCGAAGAAAATGACGAACAGATACGACCGCATCAGGGGCCAAACCTCCGCCGGGACGGACAGGAGCGTTTTCATCGCATCGAGCAGCAGAAAGGCCGCCGCATTGAGCACGACGGTGCACACCGCGATGAGCACGAAGGCCGCATGCGTCTGCCGCCGGAGTCTGGCAAGGTCCCGCCGCCCCCAACAGACGGAGAACAGCGCGCCGCTGCCCATGCACAGGCCGAGCAGAATGGACGTCAGGAACGTCATGAGCGTATAGGACGAGCCGACCGCGCCGAGCGCGTCCGAGCCAAGAAACCGGCCGACGATGAGCGTGTCCGCTACATTATAAAGCTGCTGCAGCAGGTTCCCGCAGATCATGGGGAACGCAAAGCGCAGCAGCGTTTTGGGAATGGAGCCCGTCGTCAGGTCGATCTGTGCCAAAATCACCGTCTCCTTCTCCTATTCAGGCGAATTCCGATTTATCATAGCAGATATCCGGCTGTTTTGCAAGTTGCGCTGCAAATAATTCGCATAGTTTGCGTCCGCCGTCAAAAAAGCGATTTTTTTCATGCAAAGAATGCAGGAAACCGATTGACATTCCGCCCGCCGCGCGGTAAGATGAGGGCAAACCGAAAAACTTTTTGGAGGTCACACCATGAAGCCCTATGCAGACTACACCCGTTCGGAGCGCTGCGCGGAATATGCCGCGCTGCAGGAGCAGTACGATGCCTGGAAGGCGAAGAAGCTCTCTCTGAACATGGCCCGCGGCAAGCCGAGCCGCACGCAGCTTGACATGGTCAGCGGCATTCTGACCGTGCTGCAGTCTCCGGAGGACTGCTTCGACGGCGCGCTCGACGTGCGCAACTATGGCGAGCTGACCGGCATTCCCTCGGCCAAGCGCCTGTTTGCCGAGCTGCTGGGCGTGACGCCCTCGCAGGTCCTCGTCGGCGGCAGTGCCAGCCTGAACCTCATGTATGACCTCATCGCCAAGGCCTGGACGCATGGCCTGCTGCACTCGCCGCGCCCGTGGTCGCAGGAGCCGGTCGTCCGCTTCCTGTGCCCCGCGCCGGGCTATGACCGCCATTTCCGCGTGTCGCAGTCGTTCGGCATGGAGCTCATCCCCATCGCCATGACGCCGGACGGCCCGGACATGGACGCCGTCGAGGCCGCCGTGCGCGACCCGGCCGTCAAGGGCATCTGGTGCGTACCGAAGTATTCCAATCCGCAGGGTATCGTCTATTCCGACGCCGTCGTTGACCGGCTGGCCGCCCTGCGCCCCGCCGCGCCGGACTTTGCCCTGATGTGGGACAACGCCTACTGCCTGCACGAGGTCTATGGCCAGTTCGTTCCCTTCCGCGACATGCTCACGCTGTGCCGTGAGGCAGGGAACGCCGACATGGTCTATGAATTTGCCTCAACATCCAAGATCACCTTCCCCGGTGCGGGCGTGGCCGTCATGGCGGCGTCCGAGGCGAATCTGAAATACCTCTCCGGTCTGCTCGGTGCGCAGACCATCAGCTATGACAAGGTCAACCAGCTGCGTCATGTCCGCTTCCTGCAGGACAAGGCCCATGTGCTCGAGCTCATGCAGCGCCACGCCGCCATCCTGCGCCCGAAGTTCGAGGCCGTGCTGGCGGCCCTGCGCGGTATCGCCCCGCTCGGCATCGCGAGCTGGACGGAGCCGAAGGGCGGCTACTTTGTCTCATGCGACGCCATGCCCGGTACGGCGAAGCGCACGCTCGCTCTGTGCGCCGAGGCCGGTGTGACCATGACGCCCGCCGGAGCAACCTATCCCGGCGGGAACGACCCCGCCGACAGCAACATCCGCATCGCGCCGAGCTTCCCGCCCGTGGAGGAGCTGGAGCAGGCCATGCAGATCTTCTGCCTCGCCCTGCGCATGGCCGCTTTGGAAAGGCTCGGGCTTTGATTATTACGGCAGCACCGCACAATTACATCTTCGGTCTTTCCCGGATCTTTTTCGCCGAATGCTCTCGCTGAATGGTGCTGTGCCGGCTTGATTTTTCATTTTCTATTCTTCATTCTGTTCCGAATTCTGATACGGAGGGATCCTTCATGCTGGATGCCATTGCACTCGGCGAGCTTCTGATCGACTTTGCCACGGTCGACACGGACCGCGACGGCTACCCCACCCTCGCCGCCCATCCCGGCGGCGCGCCGGGGAATTTTCTGGCCGCCCTGCACGCCTACGGCTGCAGCGGCGCCATGCTCGGCAAGGTCGGCGCGGATACGTTCGGCGACCTTCTGTGCGCCACACTGGCGCAGGCCGGTATCCGCACGGAGGGCATCGTGCGCGATCCGTCCGTGTTCACAACGCTGGCTTTCGTCACGTTCGGCCCCGGCGGCGAACGCGCGTTCAGCTTTGCCCGCAAGCCGGGCGCGGACACACAGCTCCGCTTTGACGAGCTGGATCTTTCGCTGCTGGACGAGGCGCGTCTGCTCCACTTCGGCAGCCTGAGCCTGACGCAGGAGCCGGTGCGCTCCGCCACGCAGCAGGCCGCCGCCTACGCCGCCGCGCACGGCAAGCTCCTCAGCTTCGACCCGAACCTCCGCCTGCCGCTGTGGCCGGATGCCGAAGCGGCGAAAACGCAGATCCTCTGGGGCCTGCGGCAGGCCGATATCGTCAAGATCAGCGACGACGAGGTGCGCTTTCTCTGGGGCTGCGGCCCCGAGGAGGGCGCAGCGCGCCTGCTTGCGGACTTCGGCGTCCGTTTGGCCATGGTCACCTGCGGGCCGAAGGGCTGCCTGCTGCAGAATGCCGGGGCAGCCGTCCGCGTAGCCGCGCCGCGCGTCCTGCCGGTCGACACGACGGGCGCGGGCGATATTTTCGGCGGCAGCGCCGTCAGCCGCCTGCTGCAGCTGGGCCGCGCGCCCGAGGCGCTGACCGAGGACGAGCTGACCGCCATCGGCCGCTTCGCCGCCACGGCCGCCAGCCTGTCCACGCAGTACCCCGGCGGCATCTCCGCCATCGTCCCGGAGGAGACCGTGCTGCGGTGTATGGAGGGCTGAGCAAAAAGCAGGCACGCATCCTGCGGCGTGAGATTCCCAAAATTGTCATTGCGAGGCCCCAACGGGGCCGTGGCAATCTCGGGAAGGCACTGCCGATTCGCACAGGGCATGATAAAACGTACAGACGCAATTGGTGCCTACTGTTTTAACGGTGGACTGCACGAACTGCAAGTACCTGCCTGAGATTGCCGCGTCGGCCTTTGGCCTCCTCGCAATGACAAATCGGAAGCCATTACCGTTTTAACGGAGGCTTGTACGGGCTGCAACTGCGCTGCCGGGAACGGTATGCTGTTTCCTTACATATGCCGCGATATATGAAATTCCCCAGGGCGGTTCATCCTGCCCCGGGGAATTGCTTTATGCTTCGGTATTTCTGTCCTTACGGGCGGCGAAGCGGTCGCTGAAGACGAAGTAGCGCTGACCAAAATAGTTCAGCAGCGCATAGCTGAGCGAACCAACGGACATTTCGCAGTTGCCGCGGATATTCTCCGTGCCGCCGAACGAGAAGAAGCGCGTCACGGAGTACGAGCGCAGCAGCAGGCGCGAAACATACGGCCCGATGAGATAATACGACAGCAGATAGCACACAACAATGTCCAGCACAAAGCGCAGCAGCTGCTTCGAGGTGGTCTTGTGGCCGGGGAAGAGCAGATAGTTGCAGGAAAGATACCAGATGATGCTGCCGAGGCCGTAGTTCACGATCGGCGCAAAGTGCTTGCTGACGTCGGCCACATTATAAAGGAGAAACATGATCCCCGTGCAGACGATGAAGTTCAGAACGCCGACCAGCAGATAAAGCGCCAGCGTTTTATCGATCATCTTTTTCAGCTTCAAGCGTTTCCCTCCCGTGCAGCGTGATTGCACTATTATACCGCGTTTTCCCCCAAAAGGCAAGCGCTTTCTGCCGGTTCCGCCGTGCAGCCCGGATTCTCCCTTGCAAACACTTTCCCTTTATGATATGATTCAGACTGTCAAAAACCTGCCCAGCCGAAAGTTTCGGAGGGGAAACAGTCCGAAAGGGCTTTTGACAAGCTGATGATTTTGCAAAATCACGACAGGCGATGTCCCATGCAGGGAGGGAAACGATATTTTGAAGAAAGTGATCAATTTTGCCTTTGTGGGGCTGATCCTCTGCGGGCTGCTGCTCGGTCTGGCGCGGACGGTCTTCTTCCCAAAGGAGATCAACTATTATGAAAACCACTATGCAAACCGCGCGGCCCTGCCGACGCCGGGAAGCTACGCCGACGGCACGTTTCAGGATCAGCTGGAGGCCGCGCTGGGGGATCAGACTCCCTTTGCGGAACGGTTCAAGGCGCGGTATAACGATCTGTCGTCCAAGCTGACCAAGGCACTGCTGAAGCCCGTGCTGGAAAACGGCCGCTACTATCGGGTCGGCGATGTGCAGCTGTTCTCGGATTACCTGACGTATCAAACGCGCGATCTGGAGAAGCTCCGTCCCACGCTGGAGGAGCGCGCCGCAAATTATAACGCCATATTCGCCGCCCATCCCGACACGGAATTTTACGTCTGCTACATCGAAAAGGACACGGATATCAACTTCGAGACCGGCGAGCGGGTCTATGCCGACGATCTGCTGTTTTCCATGCTGGACCTGCCGGAGGACCGGATGCTGGAATACGAAATTCCCGATTTTGCCGCATTCTCCGAATATTTTTACCGGACGGATCACCACTGGAATTACCTCGGCTCCTACCGCGCCTATCGGGAGCTGCTCTCCTTCCTCGGCTGCACGGATGCGCCGCTGGAGCCGACCGCGACCGAGACGCTCGGCGAGTTTTCCGGCTCCAAGGCGGCCGGAACGGGGCTTGACATCTTCTCGGAGCCCTTCACCGTCTACCGCTTTGCCTATCCGGAGATGACGGTCACACGCAACGGCGAGCCTGCCGATGACTACGGCAGGCAGGATGCCGTTCCGGGCGAGCTTGCGCTCAGCTACGGCGCCTTCTACGGCGGGGACGACGGCGAGATCATCTTTGACACCGGCCGGACCGACCGGGAGAACGTGCTTGTCATCGGTGAATCCTATGACAACGCCATTCTGAAACTGCTGGCTTCCCACTTCGGCAGGACATATTCCGTCGACCTGCGCTACTACCGCAATTATCTGGGAAGCGACTTCTCCCTGAGCGACTATCTGCGCAGGAACAGCATCACGAAGGTCCTGCTGATCGGAAACGTCGACTATTATATCTCGCCCGACTTTGCACTGGAGAACTGAGCCATGGTTTTTAGCAGTATCACCTTTGTCTACGCCTTTTTCCCGCTGGTCGCCGCCGCCTACTACCTGAGCAAAAACCGCGTCTACCGCAATGTCGTCCTGCTGCTCGCCTCGCTCCTGTTCTATTCCTGGGGCGAGCCGCGCTTCCTGCTGCTGATGCTCGCCGCCACGCTCGCGGCCTACTGCGGCGGCCTGCTGATGGAGCGCTGCACCGCACACCGGAAGCTCATTCTGATCGTCACGGTCGTTCTGCTCGTCGGGAATCTCTTCGTCTTCAAATATCTGAATTTCTTTTCGGAGAATCTTTCCGCCCTGTTCGGCTGGAGCGCGCTGCCGAAGCTGACGCTCCCCATCGGCATAAGCTTCTATACCTTCCAGATCCTCTCGTATGTGATCGATCTGTACCGCGGCGAAATTCGCGTCCAGCGCAACTATTTTTACCTGCTCCTCTACGTCAGCTTCTTCCCGCAGCTGATCGCCGGGCCGATCGTCCGCTATGAGACGGTCGAGCAGGAAATTCAGGAACGCCATGAATCGATCGACGACGTGGCGGCCGGTCTGCGCCGCTTTATCCTCGGCCTTGCAAAAAAGGTCATTCTGGCAAACAACATCGCCCGCATCGCCGAGACGATCTACGCCGGAGACAGCGCCGTTTACGGCACCACGCTCTACTGGCTTGCCGCCGTAGCCTATGCGCTGCAGATCTATTTCGATTTTTCCGGCTACAGCGACATGGCCATCGGTCTGGGGCGGATGTTCGGCTTCCATTTTTTGGAGAACTTTGACCACCCCTATACCGCCCTTTCCATCACGGATTTCTGGCGGCGGTGGCACATCTCCCTGTCGACCTGGTTCCGCGACTATGTCTACATCCCGCTCGGCGGCAATCGGGTCAAAAAATCCCGCTGGATCCGGAATATTCTGGTCGTCTGGGCGCTGACCGGCTTCTGGCACGGCGCACAGTGGAACTTCCTGTTCTGGGGCCTGTATTACGGGCTTCTGCTGCTGGCGGAAAAGCTGTTTCTGGGGCGGCTGCTGGAGCGGCTGCCGAAGGCCGTGCGCTGGCTCTATACGGCGTTCTTCGTGCTGATCGGCTGGGTGCTGTTCGACCTGACCGATTTCCCGTCGCTGTGCCATGCGCTGAAGCTCATGTTCGTCCCGCAGGCGACGGACTGGGTGGCTGCCGCCGCCACGAACGTCTCCCTTCTGAAGGCCGTCGTCTACCTGCCGCTCGGCATCGTGTGCTGCCTGCCGCTGCTGCGCCGGGAGCCGAAGAGCGCGAAGGGCATCCTGCTGGCGAACCTTGCCTCGGGCCTTCTGCTGATCGTGTGCATCGTGTTCATTCTCAGCTCGTCGTATAATCCGTTCATCTATTTCCGCTTCTGACTTTCGGGCGGCTCCTGCCTGCGGGCAGGGGCCGCGCAGCTTGTCAAAAAAGTCCCGCTGGACTTTTTCGCCAAGCTGCTTTCAGAATTGCAAAATCAATTTTTGTATCATGATTTTGCAATTCTGCCGCTGCGGCGGGTTATTGAACGTGAAAGGACACCCTGACGGTTTCCTTTCACACTATCCTTCCCTCCGAAAC
>ERZ507065.1206-NODE-1206-length-11216-cov-7.456859_pt1 | contig 11216 bp, 4 predicted proteins | sample MGYA00513785_ERZ507065 | MGnify/ENA metagenome assembly ERZ507065
ACGGTCCTAAGGTAGCGAAATTCCTTGTCAGGTAAGTTCTGACCCGCACGAATGGCGTAATGATTTGGGCACTGTCTCAACAGCCCGCCCGGCGAAATTGTAGTACTGGTGAAGATGCCAGTTACCCGCAACTAGACGGAAAGACCCCATGGAGCTTTACTGCAGCTTAATACTGAAATTCGGTAGTACATGTACAGGATAGGTGGGAGACTGAGAAATACAGGCGTCAGCTTGTATGGAGTCGCTGTTGGGATACCACTCTTGTACTGCTGGGTTTCTAACCTGCGGCCGTGAATCCGGTCGGGGGACACTGTTAGGCGGGCAGTTTGACTGGGGCGGTCGCCTCCCAAAAGGTAACGGAGGCGCTCAAAGGTTCGTTCAGCACGGACGGAAACCGTGCAGTGAGTGTAAACGCATAAACGAGCCTAACTGCGAGACCGACGGGTCGAGCAGTAACGAAAGTTGGAGTTAGTGATCCGGTGGTATGTGAGTGGAAATGCCATCGCTCAACGGATAAAAGCTACCCTGGGGATAACAGGCTGATCTCCCCCAAGCGTCCACAGCGACGGGGAGGTTTGGCACCTCGATGTCGGCTCGTCACATCCTGGGGCTGTATTCGGTCCCAAGGGTTCGGCTGTTCGCCGATTAAAGTGGCACGCGAGCTGGGTTCAGAACGTCGTGAGACAGTTCGGTCCCTATCTGTTGCGGGCGTCGGAGATTTGAAGGGAGCTGTCCTTAGTACGAGAGGACCGGGATGGACATACCTCTGGTGCACCAGTTGTTCTGCCAAGGGCACAGCTGGGTAGCTACGTATGGACGAGATAAACGCTGAAGGCATCTAAGCGTGAAACTCCCCCTAAGATGAGATCTCCCCTCCCTCGAGGAGTAAGGCTCGACGTAGACTATGTCGTTGATAGGTCAGGGGTGTAAGTGCTGTAAGGCATGTAGCTGACTGATACTAATAAGCCGAAAGCTTGACCTACAAAAGAAGGAAGCAGGCTCGGTTGCAAAGACATAACGCTTCCCATTCATTCTTGTTCAGTTTTCAGGGTGTGTCCGACCACCGGAAGATAAAATTGCGAGCATGCACCTTTAGCTCAGTTGGTACACTCGCCGCAGCGAGCGTCCCAAACGCAACCGCGAAGCGGCGCTTGGCGTTTGGGTGAGCAACTGATTGCGAGCAGAAGAGCTGAGCGGAAAGATGCGAGCAAGACTTGGAAAGCGAATATGCACCTTTAGCTCAGTTGGTAGAGCAACTGACTCTTAATCAGTGGGTCCCCGGTTCGAGTCCGTGAAGGTGCACCATGGCCCCATGGTCAAGTGGTTAAGACAGCGGCCTCTCACGCCGTTAACGTGGGTTCGAATCCCGCTGGGGTCACCAAAAAAGCGCTTGACAAGGGAGTCGGGCGGTGGTATAATGATGAATGTTCTCGGGCAGAAGCCTGAAGACAGATAAATAGTTGGTGTTGATTGCGGTGAGGGTACACCTGTTCCCATCCCGAACACAGAAGTTAAGCTCATTTGCGCCGACAATACTTTGCGGGTGACTGCACGGAAAGATAGGTAACGCCAACACTTATATTCCCCCTTAGCTCAGTCGGTAGAGCAACGGACTGTTAATCCGTGTGTCGTTGGTTCGAGTCCAACAGGGGGAGCCAATGAAATAGCCGCCACTTGGTGGCGGCTATTTCTTTACTTAAACCTTATGGGCCTTTAGCTCAGTTGGTTAGAGCATCCGGCTCATAACCGGACGGTCCCGGGTTCGAGTCCCCGAAGGCCCACCACCTTTTCTGATAATATCTGATATAGGGGTATAGCTCAATTGGTAGAGCGGCGGTCTCCAAAACCGTAGGCTCTGGGTTCAAGTCCTAGTGCCCCTGCCACGAAAGCACCTTGCATCTTTGCAGGGTGCTTTTTTGCGTTTCTGGCGTAAAAATGCCCGGCAGAGGGTTGCTCTGCCGGGGAGTATGGATTCTTAGAACGTTTTCTGCAGGAATGCCTTGATCGAGCCGTCATACAGCTCCTGATTGTTGATGCGCAGGTGGGAATGCGAGCCTTCGTCCATCCAAACGAGCTCCTTCGGGGCATTGCAGGCCGCGTACAGCTCTTCTGCGCGCTTCGGCAGCGAGAAGGCGTCCTTGCGGCCGTGGAGGAACAGGATCGGCGTTTTCACCTTGCCGATAACGCGAATGGGCCGCGCTTCGCGGATCTTCATGCCGGATTCCAGCCGGGCGGCCCAGAAAATTTCGTACAGGACGGGGAAGATCGGCCGCTTTTCGGCCTTCATGTGCAGCTTGAAGGATTCCAGAAACGTTGCGAACAGGCCTTCAACCACGAGATGGGAGACATAGGCCGGAAAGTCCGGCTTTGCGGCTGCCAGCACGACGGCGGCGCCGCCGACGCAGATGCCGTGCAGCACCACGTCGCTGCAGCCGAGCTGATCGTGCGCGAAGCGCGACCATGCGATAACGTCCGACCACTCGCGTGTGCTGCAGTAGTTGTATTTGCCTTCGCTCAGGCCGTGGGCACGGCTGTCGACGACGAGGATGTTGCAGCCCGCCTCGGCGTAGGGCTGTGCGAAATAGTAGCTGTAGTACAGCGACTCGGTGCGTCCGGGGAAGATGATGGCGCAGCGCTTGTGGCCGAAGTCGAAATACTCGCCCGCGAGCTTCAGACCCTCATTTTCGATGGAAACGGGCCGCTTATGCGCTTTGTTTTCACGCGCCCAGTCCATGCCGAGGTCAAACATCCGCGTGTGCTCCGGATTGGGTGGATAGCTGTTTGCACGGGTCCATTTTTCCGGCCCGGTCCGGACGAGAATGTTGTGATACACCTTTTTGGCGATGGGCCAGGTCGCTGCGAACATTCCCAGGAACGACAGCAGCACGAACCCCAAAATGAGCCATATCCAGAATGGCATGGGAAGATACCTCCGTTTTTTCTTTCATTATATCGAATTTTGTCGTCTTTGTAAACGCAGAATCATAAAAATACATTGTTCCCTCTTGAAAAATAAACGCATCCATACTATAATGAATGCCGGGAAAGGGGAGAACACTTATGACAAATTTTGCGATCCTGACGGATTCCTGTTCCGATCTGACGGCGCCGCTGCGCGAGCGCTTTGGCGTGGACGGCTATGTGCCCGGGGCGCTCGTCTACCCGGACGGCAGCAATCATTATGCGGATCTTGACTGGAAGAATATGACACCCGCGCAGTTTTTCGGCACGATGAAGGATAAAAAGGGCGGCTTGTTCACCTCGGCGCAGATCGGCCTGCAGGACGTTGCTGACCGGTTCGAGCCGCTGCTGCAGCAGGGCCGGGATATCCTGTTCGTCGCCGTGTCCTCGGGCCTGAGCGGTACATACAACAGCACCTGCCTCGTGGCGAATGAGCTGATGGAAAAGTACCCCGAGCGGCACATCCGCTGCGTCGACACGCTCCGCTACTGCGGTGCGGAGGGTATGCTCGTCATCGCGGCGACGCGCCTGCGCGCTGCCGGGAAGACGCTGGACGAAACGGCCGACTGGCTGGAGGAGAACCGCCTGCGCGTGCACCAGATGGGCGTGCTGGAGGACTTGTTCTTCTGTAAGCGCATGGGCCGCGTCTCGGGCGCAGCGGCCGTGATGGGCACGCTCGTCGGCATCCGCCCGCTTGCGGATATCAACGAGAAGGGCCTGAGCGACGTCATCGGCAAAACGCGCGGCCTTGCCCCGGCGCTGAAGGCGACCATCGACTATATGGCCCGCACGGTCGAGCGGCCGGAGGAGCAGATCATGCTCCTGTCGCATTCGGACCGTCCGGAGCGCGCGGAGGAGCTGCGCGCCATGGTCGAGGAGCGCTTCCACCCGAAGGAGCTGCACGTTGTACCGGTCTGCCAGTCCTGCGGCGCGTCGATCGGGCCGGGCCTGTACGCCATCTTCTATTTTGGCCGCCCGATCTCGTCCGGCCTGACGGAGGAGCGCAGCCTGATCGCGGAGCTGACGGGAAAAACAAAATAATCGCGCGGGAGCCAGCGGCAGTCGAGCCGTTGGCTCCCGTTTTTTGCTGCAATTTACAAAATCTGGAAGTTATGTTTCGGAACATGCCAAATTCGGGCGTCTTACAACAGAAAATCTTGGAAAAACCTGTTGATTTTCCAAAAAACGCGTGGTAAAATATTTACAACTATAGGCTCCGGAGTATGCCGGGGCGTCTGGGAGGGAGTGCCCATGAAACACTTGCTGCGCGCAATGGGCGCAGCCATGTTAGCGGCTCTGCTGCTGTCGGCCTGTTCGACGCCGCAGGAGCAGACCGAGCCGTCCGCGCCGCAGACCACGCAGGCCACGCAGGCCGCAACCGGCGCGACGGAGGAGTCCGCAACGGAGGCAGAGGAACTGCTTGCGCTGCCGCGTGACCTTGGCAGCGGCCTGACGCTGCAGGCGGTCCTGCCGTTTTCCGGCCCGAATGTGGATGCAGACGGCGCGGAGAGCGACCAGCTTGCCACCATCATCGTGCAGAATGACGGCGGAATGGCCGTCGGCGCGGCGGATATCACCCTGACGTGTGAGGACGGCGCGGAGCTCCGCTTCCGCGTGACGGACCTGCCCGTTGGCGGCTCGTGCTACGCCTTCGAGCTGAATTCCGCGCAGTACACCGGCGAGAACCGCGTCTGCGCGGCCTCGGCGGAGGTCGAGCCGGACGGCTCGCTCTCCGTGGACTACCGCGTCAGCGTGATGGTGCAGGACGGCGGCCTCGTCCTCGTCAACATGACGGAGGACACGCTGCACAATGTCACCGTCCGCTACCGCACGGACACCGGCGGCACCTACTTCGGCGGCCTGAGCTACACGGCCACGGTCGAGGAGCTGGCCCCCGGCGCGTCGCAGACGGTCCTCGCGGCGGAATGCTACATGGGTCTGCCCTCCGTCATCGCGGTTTCGGCAGACGAATCGTAATCACCCTAGAAAAAGGAGGAAATATTGATGAGAAAACTGAGCAAAACGCTCCTCTCGCTGCTGCTGATCGCGGCGATGCTCGCATCGTTCGTCGTTCTCCCGGCGGCGGCGGAGGAACCGGCCGCAGAGCAGCCGACCGAGGCTGTGCAGGCGGCTGAGACGCAGGCGGATGACGCTGTAAAGACGAATTATGAGCTTTCCATCGTCATGCTCGACTGCGGCAGAAAGTATTTTTCCGTGGACAGCATCAAGCAGATCATCGACAATGCTTCCGCGGCAGGCTTCGGCTATATCATGCTGGGCGTCGGCAACGACGGTATGCGCTTCCTGCTGGACGATATGAGCCTGACCGTGAACGGCACGACCTACGAGAGTGATGCCGTCAAGTCGGCGATCAAGGCAGGCAATAAGGCCTATGATGCATCGCAGACGAGCTATTCCTATGCTCCGACGACGGACGAGCTGACGCAGACCGAGATGGACGCCGTCCTTGCCTATGCCAAGGAAAAGGGCATGGGCGTCATCCCAATGCTCAATACGCCGGGCCATATGGATGCGATCCTCGCGGCCGCTACGAGCCTGACGGGGACGAACTGCTCCTACAATGGTTCTGTTCGCACGATTGATGTTACGAACAACACGGCCGTTACCTTTACGCAGGAACTGCTGAAGAAGTATGTTGCGTACTTTGCAGGTAAGGGCTGCCAGTATTTCAACATGGGCGCGGATGAGTACGCGAACGACGTGTTTACGTCTGGCTCCATGGGCTTTGGCAATTTGCAGAGCGCGGAAAAATACAGCTACTATGTGACCTACGTCAATGACGTCGCAGCCATGATCAAGAACGCCGGCATGACCCCGATGGCATTCAACGACGGCATCTATTTCAACAATAATACTTCCAGCGGCACGTTCGATACCGATATCGTGATCTGCTATTGGTCGAATGGCTGGAGCAGCTATACTCCGATGTCTGCATCTGATCTTGCAAGCAAGGGCTTCAAGATGGTCAACACGCACGGCGACTATTACTGGGTGCTCGGCAAGTCTAATGCACAGTGCAGCGCATCGAAGGCAAGTGGCTTCAATATCAAGTCCTTCCCTGGCAGCACGATCAATGATCCGTCCGGCGCGATGTTCTGCATCTGGGCGGACTTCCCCGGCGCAGAGACGGAAGCCAGCGTAATCAGCAAAACGGCGGCTACCATCGCGGCCTTTGGCAAGACTTTGCCGGATACCTCTGCAGTTGAAAAGTGGAAGACGGTAAGTGAAGACAACACCGTTTATGACGAAGCGACCGGTGTTTCGGTCACGGCTCCCGGCCTGACGAAGGTTGAGGTCACTGAAAAGAAGGATAACCTGCCCGAGCTTCCCGAGGGCGCTTCCGCTATGCTGGCGTGGGACATCAAGCCCTACGTTGGGAACGAGGCCTATTCCGGCGAAGCCACGGTCACGTTGAAGCTTCCCACGGAGTGGATCGGCGCGAATGTCTATGGCGCGGTCGTGAATGAAGATGGCACTCTCACTTCGGTCAAGGGCGACGCGGTCGTGCTTGACGAGGTTAACAGCACCATCACCTTTACCGTCCCGCACTTTTCTACCGTGCTGGCCGTGAAGGAGAATAAGACCGAAGTGATTAATCTGACGGTTGGACAGACGAAGAGCGTTTCCCTGAAGGGCGAAGACTTTACCGGGAAAATCACAAAGGCCACTGACTTTGATACTTTTGCAAGCCTGAATGCTGCGTACACTCCGAGCAAAACAGAAACGAAGATTGGCAGCAAGCTTTCTTCCCTTCAGATTGGAACCACGATCGTGCTTACCGATGGGAAGGGCAACTACGCAAAGCTGAATTCCAGTAATTATCTGGAAAATACAACTGCGGAAGCCGAAGCTACGATTTGGACGATTGAAAAAAGCGGGAGTAGCTATTACCTGAAAAGTGGGAATAATTATCTGAATCCGTCAAATAGTTTTAGCAACGTAAGTTATGATGTATCCACTTCCAAAAACAATAGCTGGAAGTGGTCATCTAATGGCGGCTTTAGCTATACCCCCTACTATTATTATACCTACTATTTGGGTTATAATAATAGCACATGGGGCATGTCTACTACCAGTGGAACCGGCATTGCCTATGGAGTAACCACGGAAACGATTGACGCTGCAACAACGCTCACGTTCACCGGTGTTGCGATTGGCACGACCTATGCCATGGTGGATAATATTCAGTATAAGGTTGTTGTGTCTGCTGAGGACGTGACAGGTAAGTCTATCACCTTGGAATATTGGATTACTAACCGTCCGGTAACAGCTGATGGCGCAACACAGAAAACGATCAACGCCAGCGATGCTGGAATTAATACGATCGATGGCGTTGATATTGCTACGCTTGTACCAAAGAACGGAACACAGTCGGACGGTGCAGCTGTTGTATACTATAATGCAAGACGCTTAGATGCAGAAAATAAACAGACCAACGAGAGCGGTGTTGACCAAACCACAACAACGAAGAATGGATGTAGCGATATCACACGAATTCGCTACTTCGGCGGAACTTGGTCGTATTTTGTAACGAACGATGGATGGCATGACTTTGTAATGTCCGGAAACACCGTAACAGATCAGGCCGTTGCCTATTACCTGCAGACTACTGATGTTACGACGGAGATCACAACAAACATTGTTGACTGGGGACGCCCATACAGTGAATGGAAAGCGGGCGGCGGCGGCAATACATGGTTCTGGAATGGCTATGTTGAAAACGGATCAAAGTATGTTTTCTTGGATTTCGCAGTTGTCTATGAAGATGGTACTCAAAATCCGAGCAGTTTCCCGACGGATAACACGTTGTTCTACCATTTTGATGGATGCTCTGCTACAAATCCTCGTGTGCTAGGTGCAACGTCGTTTGACGAAAGTGAAGACTATGAAATTTACAAGGTTACCGTAACAGATGGTACTTCTACTGGATATTCAAAATATAGCACTTTTACCCCGACTTATGATGATAGTACGGAGACTACGGTTTGGGAGAGAGATGTAAGCGAGGGTGAACCTCATATTGAGTCCCTTTCTTATACGGCTAACCGCAGCGGTAAATTGGTTCGCGTCTATGTTAGAGCAAAGGCCAAGCCTGATTCTCTGACGGTGTACTACATCAATAAAAAGAATAACTCTGAGATTTACCACTATTCTATTGCTGTTACCAAAGGTACGACATTCAACGCCAACTTTAGAATGGATTCCTCTAATGAGGATGACTATCTAGCCGATAATACCGTTACAAATATCAAAAATGTTACTCAGACGGTTACGGGCAATCTTTCCAAGATGTCTGAGATTGGTGCGCAATACCGTTACGGTGGATTCACATTGAAGGAAGTCAAGCTGGAAAATGGAAACAAAGAGGTTTGGCTATACTACGATTTCCAGAATGAGCATGTTTTTGTTGTGGACTTCGGCGTGCCGGTGCACATTATGCCGTCTGACATCAATGTTGCAGAATCCGGCTGGTCCGGGGCAAAGGTCGACGGAAAGGAAACGAGTGTAGGAAAGTATGGCACGGCGACGGTCGGTGTCGGCAAAGGCCTGACTTATACTGCGACAAAACCGATGCAGGGCGTTGAAACTTTTACAGTCACACTGGAGTTTACTGGCTCAGACAATAAGATCACTGGCTTGACCTATCTAATTTACCTTGTCCCCGCGACGACGGTCTACTACGAGCAGGATGTTGCAACCTACAGCAATGGCTGGGAGCTGCGAGGCACGGCAATTGCTGCCGACAAGTATCAGGAAACCCAGAAGGGCCGCATGCCGGGTTACAACTTCGGCTATGATCCGTATTATGAGGCGAACCAGCTCGGCGCAAACGGTTCTGTGGAGTACACGAATACGAAGGGCGCAGATGCAACGCTGACCTTCAAGGGCACGGGCATGGAGCTGTATCTCCGCACGCAGAATGCGAACGCAACATCTGACCCGGCGGCCGAGGCCAATAATGCCACGGATCATTCTTACATGCTCGTTCAGGTCTATGCCGGTGATACGGCCGACGCAAACAAACTGAAGCGCATGAGCTTCGTCGACGTGAACAACCTGTTTGTGCAGCATGGCACTGACAAGTACGGCTACAACACCCCGTGCTGGACCGTCGACGGCATGATCTACGGCACCTACACGGTCGTTGTCCGCTACGTCAAGGGCACGACCTACGGCCTTGCCATCGATGGCTTCCGCGTGACGAACACGCTGAATCCGGATAATGCCAAGACGAAGGACTTCTACGCTGCTGTCCACGAAGACAATATGCAGACTTCCGAAATCCGCAATATGGTTCTTGCAAAGGCGGACGTCCCTGCACTTGCTGACAACTGGTACAAGGTTGGCAACGACGTGATTGATGCCGTATTCGATGACAAGGATGTCATTGATGGCGCTTCGATCATCAGCAAACTGGAAGACGGCACCGCCACCACAGTTACAGTCGACAAAGACCTTGTCAACATCGGCCCGAAGAATGAGATTTATCTCAAGAATGGTCAGGCCGTTGTGATGGAGCTTACCGGGAACTACGCCTCCGTGCAGGTCGGTATGCGCAGCCTGACGGGCGCGGCAGTGACCTATCAGATCAACAGCGAGACGGCGAAAACAATGAACTCCACCGTTGACATGTATTACCCGGTTAAGCTTGTTGGGAATATGCTCGTCATTCGGAATACTTCCGAAAACGATGAAATTCTTGCGCTGACGAGGCTGAAGGTCACCTCTGCGACGGCGGCAACCACGAATGACTCCGGCGTGATCCCGCAGACCACCCCCGAGGCGATCCGCTACGCGATGGCGCTGATGCGCGGCATCGACGTCCCGCAGTTCACGGATGTCGCCGAGGATGCGTGGTATCACGACTACGTCTACGACCTCGTCTACCGCGGTGTCGTCAACGGCATGACCGCCACGACCTACGAGCCGGAGGGCAAGCTCACCCGTGCCCAGTTCGTCAAGCTGCTGGCCTGCTCCCTCGCGGACGCCGAAACGCTCAAGACCTACGAGGGCAAGCATCCGTTTAAGGACAGCGAGGGCCACTGGGCCGAGGCCTACATCGCGTGGGCCAAGGACAAGGGCATCGTCGAGGGCGTCTCCGCCACGGAGTTCGACCCTGAGGCCCCGATCACCCGCGAGCAGATGGCCACGATCTTTGGCCGCTATGCGCTGAAGCAGGGCATCGAGCTGCCGAAGTCCGAGAACGCGGCCGGGTCCTTCCCGGACGCCGACAAGATTTCCGAGTATGCCCGTGAGTTCGTCGAGCTCATGCGCATCGCGGGCATCCTGAACGGCTACGAGGACGGCACGTTCCGTCCGCAGGGCAACGCCACCCGCGCGGAGGCAGCCAAGCTGTTCTCCCTGTTCCTGTCCATCACGGACAAGCTCGCAAAATAAACGCAATGCCGCCGCCCTCCCGGGCGGCGGCATTTTCTATGGGGCAAAGCCCCCACCACACTGTAGCGGCGCTCAGTGAGCGCCTATGGCAAATGCAAGCTTGGAGGAACTGTCGAAAAACCGGCAGCCCGCTCGTTTCGATTTAAAATAGGGCGTCAGCCCAACCATATTGTAGCGGCGCTCAGTGAGCGCCTATGGCAGCCGCAAGTTTGGGAGAACCATCGAAAAAACGACAGCGGTACTTGGCGCTCGCAATGGCATGCCGCGACAAAGGCGTGTGCGGTCGACGATACTGTCCGGAATCTGCAAGTGCGCAAGGCGCTCACTGAGCGCCGCTACATTAGTGCGTGCGGCCGAAGAAGTGCACGGAAACCAGCAACTGCCAAAGGCGAAGCCTTGGGAGAGCCATTAAAAAACCGGACGGGCTCATGGCTCGTCCGGTTCATAAAAGCGATCATTCAACCATTTTGCGGGGTTGTCTGCAATATATTGCCAAATCATATCATAATCCTTCTGCCCGCGGATAACGTGGTCATAATAGCTCCGCTGCCATATCGAAAATCCGGCCCGCTTCGACACATGTGCCTTCATCTGGCGGACGATCTGCGGAATTCCCGCCTGTCCCGGCGTTTCGTCAAGCCGCAGCAGCAAATGAATATGATTCGGCATGACGACGGATTGATCAACCGATGCGTGAGAGTAGAATTTCGGGATGTCCCGGATGGCCTCTGCGGCATACCGGCCATAGCGCGTGAGCGGCAGCCTGTGCAGAGGGCGCTCGCAACCCGCAAGGGGCACGCCGCATCCGTAAGGCGGCAAAGCCGCCAACGGCTGCG
>ERZ507065.1211-NODE-1211-length-11176-cov-2.910530_pt1 | contig 11176 bp, 9 predicted proteins | sample MGYA00513785_ERZ507065 | MGnify/ENA metagenome assembly ERZ507065
AACTTCTTTGACGCTTTTTTTGATACAGTGAGCGGCTTCACCACGACCGTCGCCTCGGTCATGGCCGATGTGGAATCCATGCCCCACGGAGTGCTGATGTGGCGCAGCTTTACCCACTGGGTAGGTGGTATGGGTGTGCTGGTCTTTATTATGGCCATCATCCCCTCGGTTACGGACCGCTCCATTCACATCCTGCGAGCGGAAATGCCCGGTCCCATTGTGGGCAAGCTGGTCCCCCGCGCCAAACAGACCGCGCGGATTCTCTATTTGATTTATGTTTTTCTCACCGCAGCGGAAGTCATCTTCCTGGTATGCGGCAAAATGCCCCTGTTTGACGCACTGGTGCATTCCTTTGGCACCGCAGGCACCGGCGGCTTTGGCATTAAGGCAGACAGTATCGGCAGCTACTCCACCTATTGTCAGGTGGTCATTACCATATTTATGCTGCTGTTCGGCGTCAACTTTAACCTGTATTTTCTGGCGCTGTTGCGCAACTTCCGCTCCCTATTCAAAAGTCAGGAATTGTGGTGCTACCTGGGCATCTTCGGTGTGGCTACGGCGCTGATCACCGCCAATATTTACAATCTGTACCACAGCGTGGGCAAGGCATTGCAGCTGTCCACCTTTCAAGTGGCATCTATCCTGACCACCACCGGCTTCTCTACGGCAGACTTTGACCTGTGGCCGGATCTGTCCCGTTCCATTTTATTCTTGCTGATGTTTGTGGGCGGCTGTGCCGGTTCTACTGCCGGCGGACTGAAGGTCTCCCGCGTCATGCTGCTGTTTAAACTCATACGCCGGGAACTGCGTCACATGCTGCACCCCCGCTCCGTAGGCGTGGTCAAATTAGAAGGCAAGCGGGTAGACAACGCGACCTTAAACGGCGTCAGTGCCTACTTTCCTATTTATTTTGCCTTCATCGCCGGAATCTTTCTAATCCTTTCGTTGGAGCCGAACTTTAATATAGAGAGCAACCTGTCCGCCACTGTGTCCTGCTTTAACAACATCGGTCCCGGCCTGGGGCTGGTGGGTCCGGTGCAAAGCTATACCGGATACTCGAACTTGTCCAAATTTGTTCTGTCCATGGCAATGCTGCTGGGGCGGTTGGAAATCTTCCCGCTTTGGTTTGCACTCTCCCCCTCCACCTGGTCCAAAAAATAACGCAAGCAAAAATACTGAAGCCCATAAAAAAACAGACAACAAAAAAAGAGCCCTCTTGATGTAAATGCACCAAGAGGGTTTTTATATTTTTTCCCGCTTTGCGCACACTAAGAATATGGAATCGCAAAAAATGCAAGCGCTGCGTCTATCCCTGGAGATCGGTGCGGCTATGATGGAAAGCGGTGGCGAAGTGCGCCGCACAGAAGATACAGTCACCCGGATCAATTATGCCGCCGGTGCCACAGATGCCCAGGTGTGGGCTGTGCCGGGCATACTCACCGTCACGGTGATCCTGGCGGACAACACCACCCACACCGGCACCAAGCGCTTGGGACCGGAGGAAATTGACCTGGCAGAGCTGGATCGACTCAATACCCTGTCCCGCCGCCTGTGCAGGGGCGAGACAGTAGACTGGACAGTCACCAAACGCCGGATATACAGCAGGCGCACCCGACTGCTATGCACCTTTTTGGCCACTGCCGCCTTTTGCATTTACTTTGGCGGCACTTGGGCAGAAGCGGTGCTGTGCGGCGGATTTGGCATTTTAGTGTCCGGCTATCGACCGGCACTGCAATCCGGCTTTACCGCCGTGCTGCTGGACGCCACGGTAGCCGGGCTACTGGCGTTTACGCCGCAGGCACTGGGACTGCCCCTACGGGGCGCTAACATACTCATTGGCACCATTATGCTGCTGGTGCCCGGGCTGACGGTGGGCAACGCGCTGCGAGATATGATTGACGGTGATCTGCTGGCCGGACTGCTGCAACTGGCAGAAGCGGTATTGTGTGCCCTGGCTATCGCCCTGGGCTGTGCCTTTGCCCTTTGGCTGCCGGGGAGCGTGGGGCGGTGAGAGAGATCCTCTCCGGCGCCCTTGGCACTTTCGCTTTTTCTGTTTTAATGCAGGTGCCGCGGCGACTGCTGTTCTTTACAACTTTTGGCGGTCTGCTGTCCGGCACCGTATATCAGTTTGCCGAAGAAAATGGCATGGGGGCTTTTGGCGCCACCCTATGGGGCATGCTGGCCGTTGCCCTGTACGCAGAGCTGCTGGCGCGGGTGCTGAAGACCCCATCCACCGTACTGCTCTACCCCTCTACTGTGCCCCTGCTGCCCGGCAGCGCCATCTACTACGCCATGCAATACCTGTTGTGGGGCCAGCCGAATCAAGCCGTTGCTTATGCTGCACAAACCTTACAGATCGCCACGGGTATGGGGCTTGGCGCTGTACTGGTGGCGGTGCCTATCCGCCTATTGCGCGCACATCGAGAACAAAAATAATGCACCCTACCGGGATGGACCCCGGGCAAGGTGCATTTTTTATATTCTTTTTAATGTTAATGGCGGGTATCATCTTCAAAGCATTCGCAAAACCGCGCAGCGAACGCCGGCGGCTCCCCCGCCGCATACAGGTGGGACAAATCGCCAAACTGCTGCACACGGAAAGTGGCAATTCCTTGCTCCCGCTCCTCGGTCACCACTGTGGTAACAGAGGTGGGCAGCGCCACAAAATTGTGCCAAAGGGGCATCGGCGATACAGAGAGCAGGTGGCTGAGCAGCACCGCCTCTACGCCAAAGTGACAAAACAGAACAATGGTATCATGATTGCCGTCTACCACATCAAACACTCGACCGTTGTGCCGGTAGCCGTGCCGCGCCAGCAGGGTGTCCAAATGGCGGCATACATAGCGATACTCTTTCTCCACATTTTTGCTTTGCATCAGCCGCGTGTTCAACCACGCATCGGCCGAATAGTAATTGTCCTCCCTGCACCAGTAAGAAGGCAGCCGATCCCAACAGCCCTCCACTTTCAGCCCCCGGCGCACCTTGCCGCGGAATTCTTGCAGCCAATCCAGAGTCTCCGCACTGCGCCCCAATCGCTGCAAAGTGGGTCGTGCCGTGTCCTGCGCTCGCCCCAAAGGTGAACAGTAAAATGCCTTTACATCCAATTTACACAGTCGATCCGCCAACAGCTCTGCCTCCCGGAACCCCTTGGGGGTCAAAGAGTCCTTCTCATAGTCCGGATCGCCATGGCGCACAATTAAAATTCGCATATCGTCCCCGCCTTTCTTACGCCAGTATAACAGAATTGCAACCAAAATTCAAATGTGGTACAATATGGCTATGAAGATTTTAATTGACGCTGACGGCTGCCCGGTGGTGGATCTGACTCTGCAAGCAGCAGCCGAACATGGGCTGGAGGCCATACTCTTTTGCGACACCAGCCATGAGTTTAAAGAGAAAAACGCCCGGGTCGTCACCGTGGATAAAGGCAGCGACAGCGCAGATTTTGCCCTAATCCGTCAGGTGAATCCGGGAGACATAGTGGTGACCCAAGATTACGGACTGGCAGCCATGGTGCTGGCCAAGCGAGGCTATCCCATTACCCAAAACGGCAAGCGGCTCACCGATACCAATATTGACACGCTGCTGCTCACCCGCCACGCAGCCAAGAAAGCCCGGCGAGGCGGCTACCGGCTGAAAGGGCCGTCCAAGCGCACGGCAGAACAGGACAAAGACTTTCAAGCGGCACTCAGGAGGTTGATTGAAGATGCACATACTCATTGCACCGGATAGCTACAAGGGCTCCTTAACCGCCCGCCAGGTGTGCGATATATTGGCGCAAGCGTTGCTGACCCACCCGGGGGTGACGGTAGCCACCCTGCCCCTGTCCGACGGAGGCGAGGGATTTGGCACCTGCTGCGTTGACGCCTGTAATGGCGATATCCTTTACACAAATGCCGTTGACCTATATGGCAATACAATACAAGCACCCCTGTACACCTGGGGCGATACGGCGCTGATCGAATGCGCCGCAACCTGCGCTTTACAGACGAAAAAGGACATTATGGCCGCCTCCTCCTACGGCGTTGGTATGCAGCTAAAAAACGCCATAGACCTTGGTTTTCACCATTTTATCATCGGCCTTGGCGGCAGCGGTATGTGCGACGGCGGCGCCGGTGCGTTGGCAGCTCTTGGCGTGGCATTTTATGACCGAAACGGGACTGCTATCCCCCACCCCACCGGCGGCGATCTTCAGCGGATCGAGCGGTTGCAGATCCCGCCGGATTTTCAACATCGTGTAAAGGGTATTCACTTTACATACGCCTGCGATGTGACCAATCCTTATACAGGCGAAAACGGTGCCGCTGCGGTGTTTGGTCCCCAAAAAGGCGCCACTCCGGCGCAAGTACAACTGCTGAACAACGGTATGGCGCACCTGGCGGCGCTGTTGCCGAATGCTGTCCGTGCTTTGCCCGGTGCCGGTGCAGCCGGCGGCCTATGCGGCGGCCTGTACGGCGTACTGGGCGGTAGCACCCAAAGCGGTTTTGATCTGCTGGCGGCGCTGGCCGATCTGGACAGCGCCATTGCCGGGGCAGACCTGGTGATTACCGGCGAGGGGCGCACGGATCGGCAGACCTTGATGGGCAAACTGCCTTATCAGGTGGCGCAACGCGCCAAAAAGCTGGGCAAGCGCTGTGTGGTTATCAGCGGCGATGGGGACGGCACCCTGGTGGGTGACAAGGTGATTACCTTAACAGATAAGGACACCCCGCCCCAGGCTGCCATTGCCCACGCTGCCGCCCTGCTGGCAGAAAAAGCCGATCTGCTCTTGCAATAATATGTTTTTAATATTATAATGAAGTATATTTTATGGGCTATGCCCGGAACAGGAGAACAGTATGAAAGTCAGACTTCCCAAACACAGAGAGTTTTTGATCAAATTTGCCGACGGTTATGAGAAAGAGGACGAGGCCTGGCAGGCATTGAATCAAATTGTAGCCGACTACTCCAAGGACGGCAAGAGCGTGTACACCCCCACCTTTATTGAGGACAATGAGGACAAGGTAAAGGCTCTGCAAGAGCAGTACGAATTTACCTACGAGATTATTGAGAAATAAGTATGCAAAAGAAGAAAGTTTATGCAGTATCCACCGCTCATCTGGACACGGTGTGGCGCTGGGATCTGCGCAAAACCATTGAGGAATACCTGCCGGATACCTTGCGTAAGAACTTTGATCTGATCGAGCGTTATCCCGACTATTGCTTCAATTTTGAAGGTGCCTTTCGCTATCAGCTGATTGAGGAATATTATCCTTTGGCCTTTGCGGAAATTCAAAATTTAGTAAAGCGCGGCAACTGGTATCCCGCCGGTGCCTGCTATGAGAACGGCGATGTGAATATTCCCTCTCCGGAGGCACTTTTTCGCAATATTCTCCTTGGCAATCGGTATTTTCAGGAAAAGTTCGGCGTGCAGTCTAAGGACATTTTTCTCCCTGACTGCTTTGGCTTCGGCCAGGCGCTGCCGTCTGTGATGAAGTATGCCGGGCTGCTGGGCTTTACCACCCAAAAGCTCAGTTGGGGCAGTGCCTACGGCGTGCCCTTTACCCTGGGTTATTGGCAAGGCGTGGACGGCAGCCGTGTGCTGGCCTGCCCCAACGCCCGGTCTTACCGCTCCAAATTCAGCGGCGACCTGCGCGGCGAAGTGTCCGTCATTGACGATGTGGCAAAGAACGCCTTTGAAGGCGGTCTTCCCTATGCCCAGCACCTGTACGGCACCGGCGACGTTGGCGGCGCTCCCACAGAGGAGAGCGTGCAAAGCGTGTGCGCCAGCGCGGCAGAAAATGGGCAAAAAGACTTTGATGTGATCAGTGCTAAGTCCGACCAAATTTTCAAGGATATTGATGCCCTGCCGGACAGCGACAAGGACCGCCTGCCCGTGTGGAACAACGAGCTGCTGATGACCAGCCACGGTGCCGGCGGTTACACTGCCCGGGCGATGGGCAAGCGACTGAACCGCCAATGTGAGGTGCTGGCCGATGTGGCAGAGAGCACCCTCTCCACCGCGGAGCTGCTGGGGGTCTATACCTACCCGCAGGAAACGGTGACCAAGGCCTGGGAGCGACTGATCCAGCACCAGTTCCACGACGATCTGCCCGGCACCTCCAATATGGACATTTACAACACCGGGTGGAACGACTACCACACCTCGCTGGTGCAGCTGCAAGGGGAATACACCGGTGCAGTGGCTGCTATTGCCAACCAACTGGATACCCAATGGGTAACGGACTGCGCCCTGATCGTACACAATCCTCTGCCCTTTGCCAGAACAGAATCGGTAGAAGCCCATGTACGACTGAATCACAACGGCAAGTACCTGCGGGTGCTGGATCGAGACGGTCATGAGCTGCCCAGCCAGGTAATCCGCAAAGAAGGCAAGGCATTTCACATGGCGGTGCTGGCCACCGTACCTCCTATGGGCTACCTGGTATTGGATGTGACGGCGGCAAACGCCCCCTGCCCGGTAAAGACCGACCTGCGTTGCGGCGAGCACATGCTGGAGAACCGCAAGTACCGTCTGCTGCTGAACAAAAACGGCGATATCGCCTTTTTGTATGATAAAGAGCTGGGGCGCCAGATTTTGGAAAGACCCATTAAGTTGGCTGTGCTCCACGATACCGGCGAACTAAACTACCCGGCGTGGGAAATGCGCAAGGCCGATATTGATAAAGCGCCTTATCTCTATGCCAACACACCGAAGTTTGAGCTGCTGGAGAGTGGCCCCGCCAAGGCGGCTATTAAAGTCAGCCGTCAACTGGGCGTGTCTAAAGTGGAACAGGTGATCAGCCTGGATGCCGGCAGCAGCTGTATTCGGGTGGAGAACGCTGTGGATTGGCGCAGCCGCCGTTCTATGCTCAAGGCTGAATTTCCCTTTGTTGCCGCCGCAAACGGCGCGGACTACGACCTGGGACTGGGTGTAATCCACAGAGGAAATAATAACGAAAAGCTGTATGAAGTGCCGGCCCAAAAGTGGGCGGATCTGACAGGTAGCGACGGCGACTTTGGCGTGTCCGTCTTTTCCGACAGCAAATACGGCTGGGATAAGCCGGACGATCACACCCTGCGGCTCACCTGCCTGCACACGCCCGCCGGCGCTTTTATCAAAGAGGCGCGCCAGGATTTGATGGACCTTGGGCGCAACCGCTTCGGCTTTGGCATTTACAGCCACAAGGGCGGCTGGCAGACCAGCACGCAAACAGCGGCAGAAGCCTTTAGCAAACCGCTGGTCGCATTCCAAACCTCCGCCCGCAAGGACGGCAAGCTGGGTAGCGCATTTTCCGCGGCTGCATTAAATACGGAGAACGCCTTACTCCGCGCCTTTAAGAAAAGCGAGGATGGCAGCGGTTATATCGTCCGCATTGGCGAAGCTGCAGGCCAAGCACAAAAGGCTGTAACCTTCTCCGTCTATCGGCCCATCGCCGGTGCCACTCTGTGTACCGCAGACGAGCGACCGATGCAAGCGGTAGAGATCAAGAACGGTCAACTGACCTTTGATTTGAAGCCCTTTGAAGTGAAAACCTTTTTACTCACCTTTGAGGCAGAAAAGCTGCCCCGAGAGAAATTTAAAAAAATGGAACTTCCGGTGAACACCAAGGGCTTAACCACCGACGAGGATATGCGTAACTGCATTCTGCAAGGCGCCGGGTTCTCGCTGCCGGCAGAGTTGCTGCCGCAGGTACCCACTTATAAAGGCATTACATTTAAGCTGCCGCGGGTCAGCAACGGCAACGACCTGCTTGTGGCTCGCGGCGAGACTTTGGAGCTGCCCAAGGGCTGCACCAAGCTGTACTTTCTGGCAGCCAGCACCGCCGGTGACCGGCAGGCGGAATTTGCCACCGATCGGCGCACCAAGACCCTGACCATTCACAGTATGGCAGAGCTGCCATTTCTGTGGGATATGGCCGGACTGAAGCAGACCGCCCGCATTAAGGATGCGGACATTGCCCTTGAATTCACACACTGCCATCACCCGGAGGGCAACATTGCCGCCAAGAAAGCCTGGTTCTACCTGTATGAACTGGACATTCGCGGTGCCAAGACCCTGACCCTGCCAGAGGACAATCGACTGATCATTATGGCCATGACAGCGGTAAAGAAATACGCCAACACCACCCTGGCTACCCCCCTGCTGGACACTATTACCGGCGACTACGACTTTGACGATATTCCGCCAATGGAAAAACTCATTGACAAGGCGGACTTTGTCACCATTCGTGCAGGCAAGATCCAGGACCAGGCCAAGGGCGGTAAGGGCAAAGGCTGGAAAAGGGACAACCCCATTACCAACATCATTCGCTCTTATACAAAAAGTGAATGGTAACGGTGCATAAATATCAAAAGGACCGGTATGCAAATTCTGCATATCGGTCCTTTCTCTCTGTAAGGCACAACGCCTTTACAAAATCACAAAGTGAAAATCGATGTGGAAATCTATGTTCAAACTGTGGAAGTCTCCATTGGTTTGTGAACGAGATTTGCGAAAAACTCGGTGGAAAATGTGCAAAATGTAAAGGCTTTCACTTGCTTTCTCATTATTTTCCACATTTCTATACCACAGAGACGATAAATATACATCCTGCCCACTTTTGAACGATCTGTATAAATACAAAGCGCTCCTGAAAAAAAGGAGCGCTTTTTGTATCAAACTTGCTTACTTCTTAAAGAAATCCACAATCTGGTCAAAGGCGTCATCGTCGCTGTTGGTAAACGCAGAGGGGGCAGCAGTGGTAGGCGCCACAGGCTCGGTTACCGGCGGTGCAACATCCAGGTTAGCGGTAGTAGACTTGATCTGATGATTGGGGCCTTCGTCACCAAAGCGGGTGGCGATGACGGTGATAATCATCTCGTCCTCCAGCTCCTCATCGAAGTTGGCACCCCAAATGATCTCACAATCCGGGTGAACCGCATTGGTCACGATGGTAGAAGCTGCATCAATCTCTTCCAGACCGATATCCGTAGAAGCGGTAATGTTCAGCAGTACGCCCCGGGCACCCTCGATAGAGGTGTTCAGCAGCGGAGAAGTGATGGCCTGCTTTGCAGCCACCTCGGCCTTGTCCTTGCCCTTGGCGCGGCCAACACCCATGTGGGCATAACCAGCGTCCTTCATGATCTCGGTCACATCGGCAAAGTCAGAGTTTACCAGACCGGTAGCATTTACCAGGTCAGAAATGGACTGCACGCCCTGGCGCAGTACATCATTCGCAATCTCAAAAGCGTTGAGCAGCGTGATCTTCTCATCGGTCACATACTTCAGGTTTTCATTGGGAATGACCATCAGGGAGTCCACATACTGAGCCAGATCCTCGATACCCTCTTTTGCCTGATTCATGCGGCGCTTGCCCTCAAAAGCAAAGGGAGTGGTCACAACGCCAACGGTAAGAATGCCCATATCCTTGGCAATCTTCGCTACAACGGGAGCAGCGCCGGTACCGGTACCACCGCCCATACCGGCAGTGATAAATACCATCTCTGCGCCGGTCACAGCGTCAGTAATCGCCTCGCGGCTCTCCTCGGCGGCACGAGTGCCAACCTCCGGCTTAGCGCCGGCGCCGCGACCCTTGGTGGCTTTTTCGCCGATCTCAATCTTATGAGAAGCGGCAGACTTAGCCAGAGCCGGACGATCCGTGTTGATCGCAACGAACTCCACATCCTGAATATTACATTTTACCATGCGGTTCACGGCGTTACCGCCGCCGCCGCCAACACCGATTACTTTAATCTGAACAACCTTGTTGTCATCCGTATCAATTTCATAACGAGCCATAGATTATGTATCTCCTTCATATATTTTGTAAATCCATCAGTTTGTCAGCAGACAACTTTACAAATCATATTGTAACAATATTGTAATCCTTTTGCAACACTTTTTTTGAATATTTCTCAAAGTATTTGACAATATTTCCGATTTCCAACCGGTTAGCCTTTGTGCAGTTTCCACAAGTGTGCGAAACTTGTCTAAAATATGTATATTTATTTTCTTTACAGCTAATCTTCTGTAAAGTAATATTGCTTTTCACCTGTTAATCGAAGCGTTCCTTTCACAGAAGGGTTATCCTGATCCAACTGTGCACAGGCAGCTAAGCCCTGATGGATCTTCTTTTCCAGCTTCTCACAGGTGCCCAGCTTAAAGACGATCCGACCGTCATATACAATAGAGTTGCTGTTCAGTCCCTCGCTGCAAATAGCCGTTGCCTCTGTGAACTGATAATCACGAATGGCCTGTGCCAACTGGGTCAAGCACGCTGCTACATTCTTGTTGGCAAACTGGGCGGTCTGTCCCACCTTGGCACTTTTTAAATTGGCCTTTTGAATAAGAATACTCTCTTTCGGCTTCTTCTGCACCACTTCCAGCACCTTGAACCGATCGTCCATCAAGGTATAGGTCTTGTCCTTATTCTTCACCGCATAGGCCGGTGCAGCGTCTGTCACCTGAATCTGAACGGTGCCGGGCAGCTTACGCTTAATCTTGGCACTGTACACATACGGCAGTGCCTGCTGCAACTGCTGGGCCGCCTTGTCCGTATCTGCCAAAAACAGGTTCTCCCCTGTTTCAATGGTACAAACGGAGAGCACCTTTTCCGTGTCATATACCTTACTGCCGGTAACGGTAATGCTCTCAATCTTAAAGAACACGGTCAGACACAGCACCGCCACAATCGCTACCGCCAGCAGTACCAAACCGATCACGGCCAAAGCCCGCCGCACACTGCGCTTTAACCGGCGTCGTTTATTCTGTTTTTTGCGCCGTTCCTGACGGGTCATCGGCGGCGCCTGGCGCTGCTGCCGGGAAGCGGCTTGCTGCTGCTCCCGACGATACAGCTTCGGCGGCTCCAGCCCATTATCCAAGTAAGCGCTGCGCCGTTGTTCAGGCGGTTCTGGTGTCCTTTGTTTCATGGTTCGTCCTCTTGATATTTGCCCCTACCCCAGTGAGTACGGACGGCAAGTCCTCATACCCGCGGGTAATATGATGAATTTCGCTGATGGTGGAAGTACCGGCAGCAGCCAATGCAGCCACCACTAAGGCGGCACCGCCACGCAAGTCCGTAGCCTCTGCCTTTGCCCCGTGGAGCGTAGGCACACCGCGAATGACCTCCGTTTTGCCGCTAACAGCAATGTCACAACCAAAGCGCTGCAACTGGCAGGTATAACGAAAGATCGGAAGAGCGTCGTGTAGGGAAAG
>ERZ507065.1216-NODE-1216-length-11142-cov-3.723460_pt1 | contig 11142 bp, 7 predicted proteins | sample MGYA00513785_ERZ507065 | MGnify/ENA metagenome assembly ERZ507065
TGTGGGCACCCGCCCCTACGTCCAAGCGCCGCAAGATAGCCCGCCGGGAACGGAACCCCGGAAGTAGGGGCGGCCCTTGTGGCCGCCCGCGGGCGCACACAGTGCGCCTCTACAGCCGCTCCGCAAGCCTCCGTCCCGTCGGCGTCGCCGCCAAACCGCCGCTGCCGGTCTCCCGGAGTGAGGCGGGCAAAGCATCGCCCACGGCCCGCATGGCGTCGATGACCTCGTCGCAGGGGATGGCGCTCTCCACCCCGGACAGGGCCATCTCGGCGCAGGACAGGGCGTTGACCGCCCCCATCACATTCCGGTTGACGCAGGGCACCTCCACCAGCCCGGCCACCGGGTCGCACACCAGCCCCAGGGTGTTGGACAGGGCCATGGCGCAGGCGTGGGCCATCTGGCCGGGCGTGCCGCCCATCACATAAACCAGGGCGGCGGCCGCCATGCCGGAGGCGGAGCCCACCTCCGCCTGACAGCCCCCCTCCGCCCCGGAGATGGAGGCGCGGGTGGCGATCACCTGTCCGAAGCCGGCCGCCACATAGAGGGCCTCCACCATCCGGCGGTCGTCCAGGCCGTCCCTGGCCTGGAGGGGGAGGAACACCGCGGGCAGCACCCCGCTGGCCCCCGCCGTGGGGGCGGCCACGATGCGCTTCATGCAGGCGTTGCACTCCCCCGTCTTGAGGGCGGCGGCGATCACCTGCCGCAGAAAGGGAGGACACAGCCCCGGCCCCTCCCCCTCCAGCCTGGCCCCGGCGCCGCCGGTAAGGCCGCTGCGGGAGCGGGCGGCGGGGTCATACTCCGCCACTGGGGCCTTCATGGCCGTCCAGAGCGCGGCCATCTGCCGCCAGGAGCGGGCCTCGTCCACCCCCCGCTCCCGGAGGTCGTCCTCCAGCACCGCCCGCCACAGGGGGACCTGCCCGGCCGCCTGGAGCAGCCCCTCCACCGATGAAAACGCCATGTCAGTCCTCCCCCTCCATGTTCAGATAGGTGACCCGCTCGATGCCCGGGCAGGCCCGCAGCTCCTCCACCGCCGCCGCCCAGATGGGCTGGTCGCTCTCGATGACCATCACCGCCAGGCCGCCCCGCATATCCCGGTAGAGCTGCATGGTAGCGATATTCACCTGCCGCTTGGACAGCACGCCGGTGACCTCCGCCACCATGCCGGGCCGGTCCTGGTTGCGGATGATGAGGGTGGGCAGCTCGCCGGTGAAGCGGGCCTCCAGCCCGTCGATGGCGCACACCTGCACCCGGCCGCCCCCCAGGGAGGAGGCCGTCACCTCCAGCAGTTTCCCCGCCGCGTCCTCCACCCGGAGCAACACGGTGTTGGGGTGGGCCCCCCGCAGGGCCGCCCGCCCCAGGGTCAGCTCCATCCCCGCCGCCTCCGCCAGCTCGAAGGAGCGGGGGAGCCGGGCGTCGTCCGGCCGCATCCCCAGCAGGCCGGCCACCAGCGCCCGGTCGGTGCCGTGGCCCGTGCCGGTGGCGGCGAAGGAGCCGTGGAGCAGCAGCTCTGCCCGCCGGGGCGTGCTCCCCAGCAGCCGGCGGGTCAGAAACCCGATCCTTGCCGCCCCCGCCGTGTGGGACGACGACGGCCCCACCATAATGGGCCCCATGATATCAAAGATGTTCATAGCTGCTCAAGGTTCCTTTCTCTACTTCCATGCTGTCGTTGGGCCGTCGTCGGGCGGGGCGCATCCTGTCGAAGATGTTCATTCTATGTGGATTTCCTTGCTCTGTCAAGGGGAAACGGCGCGTCAGGGATGCCGCGCCCTACAGCTCACCGGTTCGGCCTGCCAGATAGTCAAGCGGGCTCTCCAGCTCATCCGCGATGGCGGGCAAGTCATGAGCGTCCGGAAAAAGGCCCTGGATCGGGAGGGCTGCTTCTATTATGCCCTGGCGCTGGGAATTGAGTTGGGCCGCCTGTCTGCAAAAGGCTGACGCTCCTGCCCCCTACTCATCGTCATTGGCCTTCTTGTCGATGTACTCCGGCCGGAGCTTGCTGTAGACGATCTTCTGCTCGCTGTAGAGGCCGTAATAGCCGGAGAGCATGTAGGACACGGCGATACACACGGCGAACAGCCCCAGGCTCTGGCCGGTGAACATGCCCAGACTGTCCCCGGCGAACAGCTCCAGGGAGAGCAGCAGGGAGGTCATGGGGCAGTTGGTGACGCCGCAGAAGACGCACACCATGCCCAGCCCCGCTCCAAAGGAGGGGTGTAGCCCCAGCAGGGGGGCGGCGGTGCAGCCGAAGGTGGCCCCGGTAAAGAACACCGGGACGATCTCGCCCCCCTTGAAGCCCGCCCCCAGGGTAATGGTGGTAAAGAGCATCTTCAGCAGGAACGCCTCGGGCCGGGCCTCCCCTCCGATGGCGGCGTGGATCACCGCCGTGCCCGCCCCGTTGTAGTCGTAGGTACCCGGGTTCCACAGCCACACCAGGAAGGTCAGCGCGATGACCAGCGCCCCGCCCGCAGCGGCCCGCGCCACGGGGTTGGGGAGGTACTTGTCGTACAGCCGGGGGGCGGCGTGCATCATCCGGCAGAACAGGATGGAAAGCAGGGCGAAGAGGACCCCCATGCCGATGCACTGGAGAAGGGTGACGGGGGTAAGGTTGGGCACCCCCTGGAGGGAGAAGGCGGTGGGCGGCACGCCGCAGAGCTGGGCCACCCACAGGCCGATAATGGCGGAGAGGACGCAGGGCACGATGGCGGCGTAGTAGAGCACGCCCACACTGGTCACCTCCATGGCGAACATGGCGGCGGTCAGCGGAGTGCCGAAGAGGGCGGAGAAGGCGGCGGACATGCCGCACATGGTGATGATACGGCTGTCCTTGTCGTCCAGGTGCATCCACCGTCCGATCTTGGAGGAGAGGGAGCCGCCGATCTGGAGGATGGCCCCCTCCCGGCCGGAGGAGCCGCCCAGCAGGTGGGTGAGCACCGTGCCGGCGAAGATGAGGGGCGCCGTGCGCAGGCGCAGGGGCTGGTTCTCCCGCACAGCCACCAGGACGAAGTTGGTGCCCCGGTCCTTCTCCATGCCGCAAATCCGGTAGAGCAGAACAATGGCCACGCCCCCCAGGGGCAGGAGCCACAGAAGCCACGGGTTGGCCTCCCGCAGGGCGGTAACGGCGTTCAGCGCATAGTAAAAGGCGGAGCTTACCCCGCCGGCCGCCAGGCCGATCACCCCGGCAAACAGCACCCATTTCAGGAAGGTGCCCGGCTGCTCCAGCAAGCGCCGCAGCCGCCCCTCCGTCCGTTCTTTGGTTTCCATCCCGGTTTCCCCCTCTCACGCGTACAGGTTATTATAACATGCGCCGCAACTTTTTTCCGCATGCTTATGGATTTTTTTCATAAATATGATATACTAAGTTCTGTAACGCATGGAACACATGCAATCTGTCGTTTCAGAAAGAGGAGGAATCATCTTGCAGCCCCCTTTATGGCCTCAGCTTCTACTCCAGGTCATACTCATCGCAATCAACGCATACTTTGCCGCCACGGAAATCGCGGTCATCTCCCTCAATGAGGCGGTGATCCGCCACCAGGCCGAGGAGGGCGACAAAAAGGCCGCCCGTCTCCTGCACATCGTGGAGCAGCCCACCGGGTTTCTCTCCACCATCCAGATCGGCATCACCCTGGCGGGCTTTCTGGGCTCCGCCTTCGCCGCCGACAACCTGGCCGGCCGCCTGTCCCAGTGGTTCGCCGCCCAGTATGCCCTGACCGCCGCCGCCGAGGCCGCGGTGCACACCCTGTCCGTTATCCTGATCACCATTATCCTCTCCTTCTTCACGCTGGTCTTCGGCGAGTTGGTGCCCAAGCGGGTGGCCATGAAGAAGAGCGAGCAGGTGGCCCGCTTCACCTGCGGGGTGGTGGCCTTCCTGGCCGCCGTCATGCGGCCGCTCATCTGGCTGCTGACCGTCTCCACAAATGCCGTGCTGCGTCTGGTACATATCGACCCCAACGAGGAGGACGATGAGGTATCAGAGGAAGGCATCCGCATGATGGTGGACATCGGCGAGGAGAAGGGCGCCATCCAGGCCGGTGAGAAGGAGATGATCGAGAACATCTTCGAATTTGACAACATGACCGCCGGGGACGTGATGATCCACCGCACCGACATGGTGATGCTGTGGGTGGACGACACGGCGGAGGAGATCGCGCAGACCATCGAGTCCTCCGGCCTGTCCCGTTTCCCGGTGTATGAGGAGGACGCCGACGACATCATCGGCATCCTGAACACCCGCGACTGGCTGCTCAACGCCCGCAAAGCCTCCCCCCGCCCGGTGCGGGAGCTGCTGCGCCCGGCCTATTTCGTGCCCGAGTCGGTGCGCACCGATAAGCTCTTCCGCGACATGCAGAGCCGGAAGATCCACCTGTCCATTGTGGTGGACGAGTACGGCGGCACCGCCGGCCTCGTGACTATGGAGGATCTGCTGGAGGAGATTGTGGGCAACATCTACGACGAGTTCGATCCCCAGGAGGATCAGGAGATCATCGCCCTGGGCGACAACCGCTGGCGCATTGCCGGCTCGGCGGAGCTGGACGATGTGGCGGAGGCCCTGGACATGGAATTTCCCGAGGACGAGGAGTCCGAGACTCTGGGCGGCCTGGTCTTTGCCCAGCTCAACGTGATCCCGGAGGACGGAAGCCACCCCGAGGTGGAGCTGTACGGCCTGCACATCCGGGTGGAGGAGCTGACCGACCGCCGGGTAGAGTGGGCCACCGTCACCAAGCTGGCCCCCTCTGAATCGGAGGAGGACGCCGAATAAGCGAAGCAATAAAATCCCCCCGGAATCCCAATGGGATTCCGGGGGGATTTTGCTTTTTGACCGGCTGTGTTCAGCCCACGTGCTCGCCGAAGTTCATCAGCATCTGGGCCACCTCGGCGCGAGTCGCGGTGCCCTGGGGATCCAGGACGCCGTTCCCCTTGCCGGAGAGCACCTGCGCATTGACCGCCCAGCTCATGGCCGTCTGCGCCCAGTCGGAGATGCTGGCGGAGTCGCTGAACTCCCGCACGGCCATCCCGCCCTGGGTGGTGTCATAGCCCTTCGCCTGCGCGTAGCGGTACAGAATCGCCGCGAGCTGCTCCCGGGTCACGCTGTCCTCCGGTCCAAACGCGCCGGTGTCGTACCCCTTCACGATGCCGCGGGCCGCCGCCCAGTTCACCGCGTCGGCGTACCATGCGCCCGCCGCCACATCGGTGAAGCCCGACGCGCCGGGCGCCTCCGGCCGCTCCTCCAGGTTGTAGAGTACCTGGGCGATCATGCTCCGGGTCAGGTTCATGGTGGGGGCGAAGGTGGTGTCCGTGGTCCCCTCCATCATCCCCTTGTCGTACACATACGCCACGGCGTCATAGAACCAGTCGCCGCTCGTTACATCGGTGAAGGGCAGGCCCTCCGGCTCCGGCTCCACCGCCGTGAACACGGCCTCCACCGTGACCTTGGAGGCAGGCATTTTGAAGGTGTACTTGCCGTCGCCCTTGTCGGTGAGCTTGACGGAATCGCCGTTCTTGTCGGTGACGGTCAACTTGTCCAGCTCATACCCCTCGTCGGGCTTCACGGTGACAGTCACCGTGCTCCCCTTGGAGGCGCGGGTGGGGCTCACCTTCACGCTGCCGTTGTCCGTGTCCTCCACGCTCACCGTGTACCGGGTCGAGCCAGAGGAGGAGCTGCTGCCGTTGTAGTCCCACTCCGCAGTCAGGATAACATCCTTCGTCACTTTGTAGGGGCTGCTCACCCGGCTGCTGCCGTCATACCAGCCCTCAAAGGTGTAGCCGGAGCGGCTGGGAGTGGGCAGGGTGAGCTCGGTCCCCTCAGTGACCGTGTAGACGCTGTCCTTTGTATCCCCGTCGGCATAGTCCAGGGTAACGGTGTACTTCTTCTCGCCAGACGTGGCGTTTACCTCAGTAATGGTGTCGCCCGGCTGGGCGGCGGCCTGGGCGGCCTCCAGGCTGGGATAGTAGCTGTAGGGAGCCTCGGGGTTGGAGGCGCTCTCCAACTGGGCCTTGACGCTGTCAGCCAAATAGTCCTCGTTGACGGGCTTGGCAAAGTGACCGCTGGTAACCTCGATGCCGCTCTTTGCAGCCTCTGCGGCCCCGCTGGCCGCCTCAATGGCACCGAAGGTGCCGTTGCCCTGAATGGTCAGCTTGTGTGTGTCCGCGTCGGTGCTGTCATACACGATCTTGCCGTTGATGGTGCCGGTGTAGCTCTCATCAAAGGTGACATTGGTAGAAGGATAGCTACTATACTTACAGACATCAAACGCAATGGCTTCGTCGCTGGTGGTCACGATATCCGTATCTCCCTTGAAGATGATGCTGCCATTGTTGAAGCTCAGCGCGTAGTCCTCGCCGTCCGCCTGATGCTCGGCGAAGAAGTGCATATCCTCCAGGGTCAGGTTTGCATAGTTCTGAATGATGCGCTTGATGGAGGTCGTGCCCTCGGCAATACGGACGGTGCCGTTTTTGAGGGTGATGGTGGAATCCTTCAGGAACTGGAATCCATTGCTCTCCGTTCCGGCAGAGCCCGCTCCCGGGTCCTTCAGGGTATAGGTGTGGCCGCCAAAATCAATGGTAAAGTTCTTACCAGAGGGCACGGCAATGCCGGCCGCCTCTGGGATGTCCTTCAGGACGTAGATGGTGTCCCCGGCTTTGGCCGCTGTGATCGCCGCACCCAAGGTCTCATAGGTCTTGCCGCCCACCATCACCGCCGCATTTTCGGCAGTATTCGTGGTCAGAGTTCCATCCACAGTGCTGTTGACAATGACGATCTTTTCTGCGGTGGTGCCCTCGGGCACGCTGCCGATGGTGCTGTTGACCACGCTCATGGTGCCGTCGGCGCTGTTGGACACCTGGCCGTCCACGGTAGCGCCGTTGGTGATGGCCACATCCGCCTTGCCGCTGTTGGTCACGTTTCCGGTAACCTTGGCCTTCTGGGTAATGGTCAGCCGGGCGCCCTCGCTGCTGTCCGTGAGGACAATGGAGCCGTTCAGCGTGCCGCCGGTGATCTCAATATCGCCGCTGTGGGTTCCACCGCCCATTGTGGTGATTACCGTCTTTTCCCCGGCGTTGAAGGTACCGCCGTTGATGGTCAGCTTGCCCTGATCCATGGTGCCGTCGATATAGCCGTTCAGAATGACGCCGTTGGAGGCGCCCGCCGCATCGAAGGTACCGCCGTTGACAGTGGCCACATTCCAGTTCAGGAACGCTGCCTGGGACATGCTGGTAAAGGTGCCGTCATTGATGGCCAGCTCGCCATAGTCGTCGTTCTTGATCGTGTTCAGGCCGCCGGAGAAGGTGCCTCCGTTGATGGTCAGCACGGAGTTTTCCTTGCCCGTATTCTGACTTCCGTTATACCAGCCGTTCTCAATCATGCTAGAGAACTGGCCTTTCTGCGTGACGGAAACTCCACTATTGATCTCCATGGTGCCGTGGTTGACGATGTTGTAATAGGAATTCCCGCCGCTGGCTTCGGCATTCTGTCCGTTCTCTTTACTGCGGGTATACGCGCCTCCGTTGAGCACCACATTGCCGCCGGGCTCATTCTGGATTGCCGCTCTGGCGTGGGTCACGTTGTCCACCGTGCCGTCGCCGGTGATGGTCAGAGTGCCCTTGTTGGTAATCGTGTGGTTCTCTTGGTTGGTCAAGGTCTTTCCGTTCAGATTGAGGGTCAGCTCCGCTCTCTCGGGGATTACGATATCCTCCGCCGTATTCTGGAGCAGAGTAACCGTCTCGCCCTTCCCGGCGTTGTCGACCGCATTCTGGAGGCTGGCGTAGTACCTACCGCCCACCTCGGCCACACCATTTGTTTCATCCAGTTCGTTTACGGTAAACGTACCGTCTGGGCCTTCGGTTATCGCGGCATTCTCCGCCACATACTTGCTCACATCACTGGAGAACGTGCCGCCATAAATGATGGGGTTACCAGTCTTTTCCGCACCTTTCAGGGCCGGCACTCCTTCCGGGGCCTTAAAGACGCCGCCGTTGATGACCGCGGTGGCCTTTTCATTGATGCCCCCGTCCCCGCCAGTGTTGTCGTTTCCAATCAGAGCCGCGGTATACGTTCCCTCTGTCTCAAAGGTACCGCCATTGATTACGGCTTTTACCACGCCGACCTCACCCGCCACATAGAGGGCGTAGAACGTGGCCGTGTGCTTGGAATCGTTGACACACTTGACCGACTTAAACGTACCGCCGTTGATTTCGAAGTACCCCACAGAAGCGGATACCGCGCCCTGTACCCCTGTAAAGGTTCCCCCGTTGATGGTCATTTGGGAATCGGCAGCTCCATTCTGGATCGTATATCCCCAAACATTACCGTTGCACTGGCTGCACGTAGTCCCCGTGAAGGTTCCGTCTTCAATCGTTACGGTACCCTCGTTATAAACCGCGCATGTAGCCTTCTCAAAGGTTCCGTCTTCAATGGTCAGTACCGCGGACGCCCCTGTGTTCCGGATTGCCGCGCCGCCGGCATAGGTCGCTCCGCGATAGGTTCCATTTTCGATCGTAAGTATATTTTGGTTGTTGATTGCGCCCACTCCGGTTTCAGACGCAGATGAATCAATGACGCCGTCGCCTGTCACCGTAAGAGTACCCTTGTTCACAATCGGCCTGCCCGTAAAGTTCGACGCCACGGTGATGCTGTGGCAGTCCATGTCCAGCACGATGTTTTTCTTCTCTGGAATGGTGATGATCTGATCCGTGGTCATCCCGGTGATATCGCCCGTCAGGACGACCGTGGTCTCCTCCCCATCTGGAGCGGCTTCGATCGCCTGCATCAGCGCGTCATAGGCGCCTTTTTCCTCCATCGGCGCAGGAGCCGCTTCCTCCAGCGTGTCCGCTGCCGGAGTCTCTTCCGCAAAGGCAGTCACAGGAAGAAGACTCAGCAACATACACACAGACAGTAGCGCCGCCAATCCTTTTTTTGCCCGTTTCATGTTGTTCCTCCTTTTACAAAATTGCGCCCCGGCTCCACTGCTGTCAGTTGTTATTGTCTTTTGCTAGCAAAAGACAGAAGTGTGCCGGCACACTTGGCATCCTTACTGTATCACATTGTCCCAATATTTTCAAGAGGGCACGTCCACGCAATCCACTTATGCGTTCCGCAGCAGCTCCCTCGCCCGGGCCAACAGCTTGGCGTACACGCCGTCCATCTGCCACTCGTTGGTGTACTCCAGCAGGCGCTCCGCCGGAAGCCAGCCCACCCGGCTGTTCTCCCCCTCCCGGATCTGGAGGGCGTCGCGCTCGTCGGCCACCAGCAGGTAGGATACATTGAGATGCTGATGGGAGGGCACCCACTTCCCGCGCTTCACGTGGCCCCATACGGGCAGAATGTCCAGGGAGGCGATGGCGGGGCTGAGGGGACGGATATGCTCCACCCCCGTCTCCTCCCGGGCCTCCCACAGGGCCACGGAGAGCAGGTCGCCCTCCCCATCCGCATGGCCGCCCGTCCAGGCCCACACCCTGTAAATATTGTGGTGGGCCATGAGCACCCGGGTGCCGTCGGCATTGACCACAAAGCCGGAGCTGGACAGATGGGCGATCTCGTTGTCCCGGGTGAGAATGTTGTCCGGAAACAGGCGGATGTACTCCAGAATCAGCCGCTGATCCGCCGCCTCCTGCTCATTTTGGGGCGTATAGGCCCGAATTTCATCCACATACATGGGGCTTCCTCCTCCGGTAGATCACATAGCGGAAGGGGATGCCCGCGTGCTCCTGGGGCTCCCCCTCCTCGGCCATCTCCCAGTCCGGGCCGGCGTCCAAATCTGGGAAAAAGGCGTCCGCCCCCTCCCACGCCCGGCCGATTTTGGTGATGTAGGCCGTGTCGCACCAGTCCAGCAGGGCCGCATAGACGCTCTCCCCCCCGATGACGAAGGAATCCGCCGGGGCGGCCGCCCGCAGGGCCTCCAGCGACCGGAACACCTCGGCCCCCTCGGGGGCGAAGGCGGAGTCGCGGGACAGGATCAGGTTCCGCCGGTTTTTCAGGGGCCGCCCGCCGGGGAAGGTGGCCAGGGTCTTGCGGCCCAGGATCACCGGGTGGCCGGTGGTGAGGGCCTGAAAGCGCTTCAAATCGGCCGGGATGTAGCAGAGCTGATCCCCGTCCCTGCCGATGGCCCAGTTCAAGTCCACCGCCGCGATCAAATTCATCGGGCTCCCTCCTTATACCGCCACGGGGATGGGCTGCTCCAGCGGGTGGAAGCGGTAGCCCTCCAGGCGGACGCTGTCCTTCGTGAAGGTGTAGAAGTCGGTAACCGCCGGGTCCAGCCACAGCCTCGGGGCCTCGTAGGGCGTCCGGGCGATGAGCTCCTCCACCACCGGCACATGGCGGTCATAGATGTGGGCGTCGGCGATGACGTGCACCAGCTCCCCCGCCTCCAGCCCCGACGCCCGGGCCAGGAAGTGCACCAGCACGGCGTACTGCATCACGTTCCAGCCGTTGGCGGTGAGCATGTCCTGGCTGCGCTGGTTGAGCACGGCGTTGAGGGTGCGCCCCGACACGTTGAAGGTGACCGACCAGGCGCAGGGGTAGAGGGCCATCTCGCTCAGATCGTGGTGGTTGTAGAGACTGGTGAGAATCCGCCGGGAGGCCGGGTTGTGCTTGAGATCGTAGAGCACCCGGTCCACCTGGTCAAACGCCCCCTCGGGGTAGCGGTGCTTGACTCCCAACTGGTAGCCGTAGGCCTTGCCGATGGAGCCGCTCTCGTCCGCCCAGGCGTCCCAGATGTGGCTGGACAGGTCGTGGATGTTGTTGGACTTCTTCTGCCAGATCCACAAAAGCTCGTCCATCGCGCTCTTGAAGGCCATTTTGCGGATGGTCTGCACCGGGAATTCCGCCCGCAGATCGTAGCGGTTGACGATACCGAATTTCTTTACCGTGTGGGCGGGGGCGCCGTCAGCCCACCGGGGGCGCACCTCCTGCTCCGTGTCCCACACCCCGTTGGCCAGAATCTCCTTGCAATTTTCAATGAACAGCTCGTCCGCGCGGCTCATATCGTTCCTCCTCCGGTTGGTTTTCCCCAGCATACCACATTCCGCGCCGGAACGCAAACCCACCGGTTCGGCCAACGGCCGGGCGCAGCTCCGCGCCCGCGGGCGGCCATAAAGGCCGCCCCTACGTTCCAGCACCGTCCCCCAATTTTCTCCCATACAGGCCGG
>ERZ507065.1217-NODE-1217-length-11138-cov-4.968781_pt1 | contig 11138 bp, 8 predicted proteins | sample MGYA00513785_ERZ507065 | MGnify/ENA metagenome assembly ERZ507065
GCTCGCGGGCGGATATGACAAGCATATTCCCTTTGCACCCCTTGCACCCGAGGTGGTAAAGCACGTCAAGCTGCTTATTTTGTGCGGCGCGACAGCGGACGCCATCGAAAAGGCCGTGCGCGAGTGCCCGGGCTATCACGGCAGCCCCGAGATCGTGCGCTGCGAGAGTCTGGAGGATTGCGTAAAGACCGCCTATAAGCGTGCGGTGCGCGGCGACATCGTGACGCTCTCGCCCGCGTGCGCGGCGTTCGACCAGTTCGCGAACTTCATGGAGCGCGGCAAGGCGTTCAAGAAGCTCGTCATGGCGCTGGGCGAATAGGGAAAAGCCCGCGCGGCATAGGCTTCACTGGAATCGGGGTGAGGCTCTGTGCCGAAATGGAGACACAGAAGACTTTCAGGAAAGAAGCGGGCGCTGCTGCTTGTGCTGTTTTTGCTCGCGGCGCTGCTGGCGCTCGCCATCGTGGCAATGACGCACCTAAAACCCGTGCTCACGTCGCTCGCAACGGCGCGCGTGTCAAATACGGTCAACGGCATCGTGACCGCCGCCGTGAACGAGACGATCTACAGCGGCGGCGTAGATTACGACCAGCTCATCTCCTTCGAAAAGGACAACGAGGGAAAGATCACGGCGGTCAAGAGCAACATGGCGGAGTTCAACCGTTTGCAGTCCGCCATCATCGACGAGGTGCTCGAAAAGCTCTCCGAGGTGACGACCAAGGAGCTTTCCGTGCCGGTCGGCACGCTGCTCGGCTCGCCGTTTTTGGCGGGGCGCGGGCCGCTGATCCGCGTGCGGATGCAGTCGGTCGGCTCGTCGAGCGCGCATTTTGAAAATGCGTTCACGTCGGCGGGCATCAACCAGACGAAGCACCAAATTTATCTTGTGGTGGACGTCTACGTCAGTATCCTGCTGCCGGGCTTTTCCACAACGACAAAATTCAGCAACACCTATTCCGTGGCGGAGACCGTTATCGTCGGCTCCGTGCCGGACAATTACACCTATTTCAGCAATGGCGAGGACATGGAGCAGAACGCGGAAGATTACATCATGAACAACGGCTGACTGCCTTTTGCGCACCGCCGGAGAGAGGGAACGCACTATGGACAAAAATATCCGGATCGACGAGATCGTAACACGGCTGAATGCCGCCTCCGACGCTTACTACGGCGGGCAGGAGGAGCAGATGACGAACTACGAGTGGGACGCTCTGTTTGACGAGCTGACCGCTCTGGAAAAAGCGACCGGCTATGTCCGGCCCGACAGTCCCACGCAGGTGACGAGCCATTCCGGAAACGAAATGGACGGCGAGGGGGAGAAGGAAGCGCACGAGTACCCTGCGCTCTCGCTCGCCAAGACGAAAAAGGTCGAGGAATTGCAGGACTGGGCGGGCGAGCGCGACATTTGGCTCTCGTGGAAGCTCGACGGCTCGACGCTTGTGGCGACGTATGACGGCGGCGCGCTCACGCGCGTTTTGACGCGCGGCAACGGCACCGTCGGCACGAACATCACCTATATGGCCTCCGCCATCCGCGGTATTCCCGCGAAAATCAGCGACAAGGGCCACCTCGTCGTGCGCGGCGAGGCGACCATCTCCTACGCGGATTTCGAGGCCATCAACGACACGCTCGAGGACGCGGACGACCGCTACGCAAACCCCCGCAACCTCGCCGCCGGCACGCTGGCGCTCGACAAGACGAATCTCGACAAGGTGAAAGAGCGCAACGTGACGTTCAACGCCTTTACGCTCGTCCACACGGATGAAGTGATCCGCTCCTGGGGCGCGCGCATGGACTATCTGGAAAAGCTCGGCTTCATCACAGTCGAGCGCGAGCACACGGATGCGAAAAATCTGCCCGACGCCATCGCGCGCTGGACGAAAAAGGTCGACTCCGGCGAGATGGGCATTCCAGTCGACGGCCTTGTCATCACCTACGACGACACGGACTACGCCGCGACCGGCAGCGTGACGGGCCATCACGCCACGCGCGCGGGTCTTGCCTACAAGTGGGCGGACGTTTCCGCCGACACGGTGCTCGATCACATCGAATGGTCGTGCGCGGCTTCAACCATCACGCCGGTCGCGGTCTTTGACCCTGTGCAGCTCGAGGGCACGACTGTCACGCGCGCAAGCCTCTGCAACGTCAGCGAGCTTGAGCGCCTCGGCATCGGCAAGGACCGCAAGACCGAGCTTCGCATCATCAAGGCCAACAAGATCATCCCGAAGTGCATCGCGGTCGTCAGGGCCGAGGGCGGCTATGAAGTCCCGACGGCCTGTCCCGTCTGCGGCGCGGCGACCGAGGTGCGTATCAGTCCCATCAGCGGCGTGAAGACGCTGCGCTGCACCGATCCGAACTGTCCCGCCAAGCACTTGAAGCGCTTTGTCCGCTTTGCGAGCAAGGGCGGGCTTGATATCGACGGCCTCTCCGTGCAAACGCTGCACGAGTTCGTCAACCGCGGCTATCTGCGCGATTTTGCCGACCTCTATCATCTGGACGCGCACGCGGACGAGATCGTAAAGCTCGAAGGCTTTGGCGAAAAGTCCTGCGCGAACCTGTTGGCGGCCATCGAAAAGAGCCGCAAAGTCGACCCCATCCACCTGATCTTCGCCCTCTGCATCCCAAACATCGGCGCGGACGCGGGCAAGAAGCTCATCGCAGCGCTCGGCACGAAGGGCTTTTTATCACGCATCGAGAGCGGCGAGGGCTTCGAGGACGTGGACGGCATCGGCGTCGAGCGTTCAAACGCGCTCCTGAACTGGTTTGCTGACGATGAAAACAAAAACCTCTTCGACCGCCTGATGGCAGAGCTCACACTGGAGGACGTTGCCCCCAAGCAGGAGGCCGACGGAACCTGCAAAGGTCTGAGCTTCGTCATCACGGGCGATGTGCACCTCTTCAAAAACCGCAGCGCGTTCAAAGCCTACGTCGAACAGCAAGGCGGCGCCGTGACCGGCAGCGTCTCGGGGAAGACAACGTACCTCGTCAGCAACGACGGGGAATCGAATTCGTCGAAGACGAAAAAGGCAAAGGAACTGGGGGTTCCTATTCTTTCCGAGGAAGAATTTGTCTCTCGGTTCGGAGGTCCCGAATCTGCTGACTCTGCGGAAGTGCAAATCGGCATTGATACACTGCTGTGATCTGCTGCTGCACCGTGCAGCGGCGGTTTTCCGCACTGTGCGGAAACGGGCAACTAAAGGGGGATACTCTCTTTCAAAAGAGAGTATCCCCCTTTAAATCCCCCGAGAGAAATTTTACATTGGCAGTTTGTAGCTCGAAGAGCTGCACGCGCTGCGCAATCAGGTGCGGTGTACATGGCTTTGCCACGAATCCCTACCGCCTCGTTACCACTCTCAACCGCGCCTTACTATCGTGAGGCGCGAGTGACGTTTACTCGGCGGCAGACTGTGTGCTAAATGCGGCGTTGCTGTGCTCGCCGCATTGATGACACTGGCGGTAGACGGTGATTACTGCGAACTTCTACAAGATGGGCAGAGCGGCAGCGGATAGTAGGAGCAAGCCAAGTCGTATAGCAGAGGCCAACGCGGCTTCGCCGCGCTATGGGCAGTGCAATCGGCAAGCATTGCAGCTCTTCGAGATGCTCGCTTGCAATGCGAATCCCTTTCTCTTGGGGGTCAAAGGGGGATATTCTCTTTCCGTGGAAAGAGAATATCCCCCTTAATCGTCCCCCTGCACGGTGCAGGGAAAACCCCGCCCTTTCGGGCGGCCTTGATTCATTGTGCCATATCGGCACGAAAATAAACCGTCCGCTCTGGCAGCGATAAGATCAGCGTATACTCGCTGCTTTTCCCGCCCGCAGCATCGGTGTATTCCGTGACGCCGACAAGCGCCGTACCGGTCTCGCTATCCAGCGTAAGATCATAGAGGACGTCGTTCGCAGCGTGCTGGGTGAGGGTGTAGGTGCCGCTTTGCGTGCTGCCGTCTGAATCCGTGAGCGTCAGCGTGCCGTCCTGCGCGGCGCAGGTGAGGACGGAGAGGTCGAGCGGCTGTCCCGCGCTGTCGATGGCGTTTGCGTATGTCCAGTCGTGGCCCTCGATGGTCAGGCCGTCATCCGTTTTGCCGCAGCCGGCAAGTAGAAAAATGAGCAGCAGCGGCAGTAAAATCTTGTATTTACCTGTCATGTGTTTTTCCTTTCCACTTCTTGATTTTCGGCGCGAGCAGCACACCAATCCCCACGGCAAAGAGCAGCAGCGCGCCCCAAAACAGATAAGTGGGCAATTTGCTGACGGTATAGATGTACGTTGTGGTATCAGCGTAACCGATAATCGCATTGGGCGGAACCGGTTCCTCTGGAATGAATGGCCCGGCAGTAAAATGCTGCACCGCGCACCAAATGAGTGTTGGTACGCTGATAGCCAGCAGAACCCATGCACTGATGCGCAGGGCCTTTGCGCGCTTGACATGTGCCTTTTCTGACATGGCTGACGCGCTCGACGGGGGAGCGGCAACCTCCGGCGTGCCGGTCAGCTCTGCGAGCGGAACACCGAAAAAGCCCGAGAGCGCGAAGAGGTTCGCCGTGCTCGGCAGCGACGAGCCGTCTTCCCACTTTGTCACGGCCTGCCGCGAGACTTCGAGTGCCTGCGCCAGCGCCTCCTGCGACAGCCCACGTTCCTTGCGCAGCGTGCGGATGCGCGCGCCGAGTTCGTTGTCCATGATCGTGCCTCCTTTGCCTTGATGGCGCTATCGTAGCAGTTTTTGGCGCAAAAGTCCACCAAGTATTCCGCTACTATCGGTAGCGAAACGGAAAAAGCCGCCCGAATGGGCGGCTTTTCACGCGTATTTACTTCTTGCGGCAGCTCAGCTCGCCGTTTTCGGCGTCGAGCACGAGCGTGCTGCCCGCGGCGAGGTCGCCGCGCAAAATCTCCTTGGCAATCAGCGTCTCCGCCGCGCTCTGGAGATAGCGCTTGAGCGGACGCGCACCGTAAATCGGGTCGAAGCCGCGCTCGATGATGAGGCTCTTGGCCGCATCCGTGACTTCGAGCCTCAGCGTCTTGTCGGCAAGGCGCTTCTTGAGACCTTCCATCAGGATGTCGATGATGCCGCTGAGGTTTTCCTTCGTGAGCGGCTTGAACATGATGATCTCGTCAAGACGGTTCAGGAATTCCGGACGGAACGCGCGGCGCAGCTCGCCCATGACGGCGGCGCGGGCATTCTCGGAGATGCTGCCGTCCGGCTGGATGCCGTCGAGCAGCTCGGAAGAGCCGAGGTTCGAGGTCAGGATGATGATCGTGTTCTTAAAGTCCACCGTGCGGCCCTGCGAATCGGTGATGCGGCCGTCGTCGAGAATTTGCAGCAGGATGTTGAACACATCCGGATGCGCCTTTTCGACCTCGTCGAACAGCACGACGCTGTACGGCTTGCGGCGCACGGCCTCGGTGAGCTGGCCGCCCTCGTCATAGCCGACGTATCCGGGAGGCGCGCCGATCAGGCGCGTCACGGAGAACTTCTCCATGTATTCGGACATATCGATGCGGACGAGGTTCTTCTCATCGTCAAACAGCGCCTCTGCCAGCGCCTTGGCAAGCTCGGTCTTGCCGACGCCCGTCGGGCCGAGGAACAGGAACGAGCCGAGCGGGCGGTTCGGGTCCTGAATGCCGGCGCGGCTGCGGAGGATGGCCTCCGAGACGGAGCGGACGGCTTCATCCTGCCCCACGACGCGCTTATGCAGCTGCTCATCCAGATGCAGGAGCTTTTCGCGCTCGCCCTCGACGAGCTTTGCGACCGGGATGCCGGTCCAGCGCTCGACGATCTTTGCGATCTCCTCCTCCGTGACCTTGTCGCGCAGGAGGTTGCTCTGCTTGGCGTTCTGCGCCAGCGCCTCTTCCTGCGCCAGCTGCTTCTTGAGCTCGGGCAGCTCGCCGTACTTCAGACGGGCGGCCGTCTCGAGGTCATAGCTCTGCTCTGCCTGCTCGATCTGCGCACCGAGCTTTTCGATCTGCTCACGCAGCTGCTGGACCTTGCCGATGGCATTCTTCTCGTTTTCCCACTGGGCCTTCATGGCGTTGAACTTATCGCGCTGCTCGGCCAGCTCCTTTCGCAGCTCCGTCAGACGGCCCTGCGAGAGCTCGTCGGTCTCGTTCTTCAGCGCAGCCTCTTCGATCTCCATCTGGATGATCTTGCGGCGGATAACGTCCAGCTCCGTCGGCATGGAATCCATCTCCGTGCGGATCATGGCACAGGCCTCATCGATAAGGTCAATGGCCTTGTCCGGCAGGAAGCGGTCCGTGATATAGCGGTCGGACAGCGTGGCCGCCGCGATGATGGCGGGGTCCGTGATCTTCACGCCGTGGAAGACCTCGTAGCGCTCCTCCAGGCCACGCAGGATGGCGATGGTGTCCTCGACGGACGGCTCCTTGACGAGCACGGTCTGGAAACGGCGCTCCAGCGCGGGGTCCTTTTCGATATACTTGCGGTATTCATCGAGCGTCGTTGCACCGATGCAGTGCAGCTCACCGCGCGCCAGCATCGGCTTGAGCAGGTTGCCCGCGTCCATGCTGCCCTCGGTCTTGCCTGCGCCGACGATGGTGTGCAGCTCATCGATGAACAGGATAATGCGGCCCTCGGAGTTCTTCACTTCGTTCAGGACGGCCTTCAGGCGCTCTTCAAATTCGCCGCGGTACTTTGCGCCCGCGATGAGCGCGCCCATGTCCAGCGAGAAGATCGTCTTGTCCTGCAGGGACTTCGGCACGTCGCCGCGGACGATCCGCTGCGCCAGCCCTTCGGCGATGGCCGTCTTGCCGACGCCCGGCTCACCGATGAGCACGGGGTTGTTCTTCGACTTGCGCGACAGGATGCGGATGACGTTTCGGATCTCGTCGTCACGGCCGATGACCGGGTCCGTCTTCTTTTCGCGGGCGTTCTTCACCAGATCGGTGCCGTATTTCTGCAGCGCCTCATAGGTGTCCTCCGGGCTGTCCGTCGTCACGCGGCTGCTGCCGCGGATGGACTGCAGGGTCTTCAGGCAGTCCTCCTTGCGGATGCGATAGTCCGCAAACAGCGGCGCGACGGTCTCGTCGGCCGTGTCGAGCATGGCAAGGAACAGGTGCTCCACGGAGACGTATTCGTCCCGCATGCCCTGCGCCGTGCGCTCGGCCTCTGCCATCAGGCTGTCCATGCCGCGGGAAATATAGAATTTGTCGGCATCTCGGCCGGAACCGCTGACGCCCGGCAGCTTTTCCACGGCGGCCTGCGCCGCAGCCGTCAGGCTCTCGACGCTCACGCCCATTTTCTTCAGCAGCTGCGGGATGAGCCCGCCGTCCTGCTGCAGCAGAGCCAGAAGCAGGTGAGCCTGCTCGATCTGCTGATTCTGATGCGCCGCTGCGATCGTCTGCGCACTCTGCAGGGCCTCCAGTGTCTTCTGCGTATACTGATTCGTGTTCATAACCTCATTCTCCTCTCCGGCGGCGAATTCCGCCGAGGGGTTTCAAGAAGCATCCGACGCATTCGCCGGAGCCTCTTTAGCACTCTCGTCTGTAGAGTGCTAACCTCTTTTGACCCCATGATACCACCATTTTGGATTTTGTCAAGGGGGTACGCAAAAATATTTTTCTTCGAATTTTCCGCAATATAACAGAAAACAGGCACGCTGTTTCCAACGTGCCTGTCCAGTATGTATGAATGGATCACTCGAAAATGATGCGGTTCGCGCCGAAGTAGCGGGCATTGTAATAGCTCTCGCTCAAGGAGCTGATGATGACGCCCTTGCGCGGATTGGCCGCGTGGATGAAACGTCCGCCGCCGATGTAAATGCCGACATGCGTGATCTCACCGCCGGAGCCGAAGAACACGAGGTCGCCCGGCATCAGCTCGCTGCGGCTGACATGCTCGCCGTCGTTATAATACTGCGACGTCGCCGTGCGCGTGATGTTGAAGCCGAAGTGGCGGTAGACATACTGCACGAAGCCGGAGCAGTCGAAGCCTGCGGGCGTTGTGCCGCCGTAGACATAGTCATAGCCCTCGAACGTCAGGGCGTAGGCCACCAGATCGTCCGCCAGCGAGGGTTGCTCGATCGTGCCGTCCCACGACGTGGTGAACTTATAGCAGCGCAGGAAGATCACAAGCGCCTCCAGACTGCTGGTGGACGACTGCGGCAGGAGCTTGCCGTCGCTGCCCTTGACCGCGCCGATGTAGCACAGCAGGCGCGTCGGCGTTTTGGCCCACTCGGCAAGCTGCTTCAGGTCAGAAAACTCACTGAGAGAATAGCGGTTCACGCGCGGGTTCTGCTCCGTCGGATAGCCGACGGTCTGCATGAAGTTGCACGAGATCTTGAAGAACTGCTCGCGCGTCAGCGTATCGTTCGGGCCGAAGCGGCCGTCACCGTAGCCCTGCACGATCTTGAGCTCGTAGGCCGCGTTCACGTCCGGATCGTTCGTGTCCGTGAAGTGCGCCGTGCCGGACGGCGTGTATTCCGTGCCCATCAGGCCGTTATAGGCCAGCATGGCGATGGAGCACATCTGGGCGCGGGAGATGGGCTTGCTCAGGTCGGCATTGTCGAGACTCGAGGGGATGATGCCGAGCTTCACGACCTCAGAGAACTCCGCAACGGCCCACGCCGGGATGCCGCTGTAGCCGCCGTCGTCATCCGGGTCCGGATCGACCGGCATATCATCATTTTTGCGCAGCCACTCGCTGACAATGTAATACGCGCGGCGGAACATGGCGATGGCCGCCTGCCGCTCCGTCGTGCCCTTCGGCTCAAGGGCCGTGCCGGTGCCGCGCACCACGCCGAGCGCGACCATATACTGCGTTGGCTCGAGCGCATAGTCGCTGACGGAGGCTGCGTCCGTAAACTGGGAAAGGTCGGACGGCTCGACGCTCTCGTCCTTCCAGAACAGCGCGCGTGTCATCAGGTTATAGGTGATCTTGAAGAAGTCCTGACGGCTCAGCGGCTCATTCGGGCGGAACGTCTGGTCCTCGTAGCCGTTGATGATGCCCTGCTCAAAGGCGAAGTTGATCTCCATCTCCTGCGTGTCCGTGAAATACCTGGCCCCACTGGCGCAGGATGCCTCCACGTTCATCAGGTTCTCATAGACCTCGACGGCCATTTTGCACATCTCGCCGCGCGTGATATTGGCGGAAAGGTCGGCGTTCAGCAGGCAGTCCGGCAGCAGGCCGAGCGTCTCCATCTCCGCGACCTCGGACTTTGCCCAGTCGCTGACATTCGAATAGGCCATGGCCGCAGGGGCGAACCCTGCCAGCAGGCACAAGCACAGGAGCGCGCTGAGACAGCGGATAATGCGTTGCTTTTTCATGCAGATACCTCCAGATCCAGCTCCAGGCCGACCGGACAGTGGTCGGAGCCGTAAATTTCCTGATAAATGGGCGCGGCCGCAACGGACTCGCGCAGGCGGTCGGACACCAGAAAATAGTCGATGCGCCAGCCCGCGTTCTTCTCCCGCGCGTGGAAGCGGTAGCTCCACCACGAATACGCGCCCGTGAGGTCGGGATTGCGGTAGCGGAACGTATCCGTGAACCCGGCCTGCAGCAGCTCGGTGAACTTGCCGCGCTCCTCGTCCGAGAAGCCCGCGTTGCCGCGGTTCGGGCCGGGGTTCTTCAGATCGATCTCCTGATGCGCCACATTCAGGTCGCCGCAGACGATCACCGGCTTCTGCCGGTCGAGCGAGACGAGATAGGCGCGGAACGCATCGTCCCAGGCCATGCGGTGGTCAAGGCGCTTTAATCCGTCCTGCGCGTTGGGCGTGTAGCACGTTGCGATAAAGCAGTTCGGATATTCCAGCGTGATGAGCCGCCCCTCGTGGTCCAGCTCCTCCACGCCGACGCCGTAGGTCACGGCGAGCGGCTCGTACCGGGCAAAGATCGCCGTGCCGGAGTAGCCCTTCTTCTCGGCGGAGTACCAGTACTGCCGGTAGCCCGGCAGGTCCAGCTCGACCTGATGCGGCTGTGCCTTCGTCTCCTGCAGGCAGAAGAAATCGGCGTTCAGCGTCCGGAAGGTGTCCTCAAAGCCCTTCTGCAGGCAGGCGCGGATGCCGTTGACGTTCCACGAGATCAGTTTCATGGGCTGCTCCTTTTGTTTTTCTTTATGGTAACAAATTATTACAAAAATTACAACCGTTTTCTGCAAAAAAAGAGCGCCCCGCCGCGAAAAAAATCCGGCGGGGCGGTACGGGTTCAGGCATTCGGCAGCGGGCCGAGCGTCCGCACGGCCTCGCGCAGCGTCAGCAGGTCCGTGTATGTCTCCGGGCGGCGCGCCGGGTCCCGCAGCAGAGCGGAGGGATGATACATGGCAAGATAGCGCACGCCGTTCCGCTCGAACCACTGGCCATGCTCCCGCGTGATGCGGAAATCCGGCCGGATGAGCCGCATGGCCGCAATGCGCCCGAGGCAGACGATGATGCTCGGCTGCAGCAGCCGGAGCTGCCGCTCGAGCCAGCCGAAGCAGGCGTCCTGCTCCTGCGGCTGCGGGTCGCGGTTTCCGGGCGGGCGGCACTTGACAATGTTGCAGATATAACAGTTGTGCCGCCCGAGGTCGATGATGGACAGCATGTCGTCGAGCAGCTGCCCGGCCGGGCCGACGAATGGCTCGCCGCGCAGGTCCTCCTGCTGGCCGGGGCCTTCCCCGATGAAGACGACGGGCGAGGGGCATGGTCCGACGCCGAACACGACGCTGTGGCGCGTGGCAGCAAGGCCGCAGCCCGTGCAGCCCGCGCAGGCCGCGCGCAGGGCATTGAGCTCATCCACGGCGGTCCTCCCTGCCCTGACGGGCTCCCGGACGGCGCGCGCGCATGGCGCGCTTCTTCGCGCGGCGGCGATTGACGGAGCGCAGGATGGCAACGATGAGCCAGAACACCAGCGCCAGCAGCACCGGTACGGTCACGAACCACAGCCGCCACATGCCCTTCCAGATCTTCGCCAGCACACTTTCCGTCTGCTTGGCAACATACTTCGGCGTGGAGCGCATCACGGCCGTCAGCGTCACGAGGTCGCAGGTCGCCAGCACCTTGCCGTCCAGCACGGCACTGACGGTACCGACCTTCGTCTCGGCCTCAAGCGGCGCCTCGAGCGGCGCTTCGGAATCATACTGCACGGTCAGCGTGATGCCGGAGGTATCGCAGCTGTCCGGCAGCAGAACGGAGATGTTGTCCTTCGCCCGCACGCCAACGCTG
>ERZ507065.1231-NODE-1231-length-10954-cov-3.819066_pt1 | contig 10954 bp, 14 predicted proteins | sample MGYA00513785_ERZ507065 | MGnify/ENA metagenome assembly ERZ507065
CTTTCCCTACACGACGCTCTTCCGATCTCTGCATCATCACCAGTCCACCACTTTTCTTCCGCCATAAGGTCCGCAATTTCCTTTTCATCTTTTCCGGTTTTCATAGCGTAAGTGTTGACAATGCTCTGTTTGATAACTTCCAGTTCATCCGCCATTTTTCGGAAGTCCTCTGCCCGGTATGTATCCCACACCGTCATTGCCGGGTCATGTATCATAAACACGCCATTCCTGGCAATCTTGATGTTATCCCCGGCCATGGCAATGATTGTGGCAGCGGATGCCGCCCACCCATCAATCTTTACCGTGATTTTTGCCTGGTGGTCACGCAACCTGGTATAGATAGCATTTGCGGCAAACACATCACCGCCGCCGCTGTTGATACGCACCACAATTTCTGTGGCATCCCCCAGGTCCGCCAGTTCTTTATTGAACTGCGCCGGGGTCACCCTGTCTTCCCACCAACTTTGTGCGCTGCTGATAGCGCCATACAAAAGCAATTCTGGCGGGCTTGTTGCTGTTCCTGGTATAAAGTTCCAGAACTTATTTTCCATTGAACTGCTGGCCTTCTGGCTGCCCTGTGCTGCTGTTGGCAATCTCCTTCACCTCTTTCATTTTCAATTCTTCCTGTTTTAACTGGTCAACATTGGCATAGTAGTCCGTTCCTGTCATTTCCATGGTTTCACCTTGCCTTGTGGAAAATCCGTTGTTGACCCTTGTAACTGCTGCATTGACTTCCTGCACCGGATTAAGGATGCCCCTGGCCGGGCCGTTCCACTCCGCCTTGCAGTATGCCTTCCGGCGTAATGGGTCAGAAAAGAAACCTGGTGCCTTTATCCTTCCTTTTGCCACCGCTTCTGCCATCCATTCTTCATAGATAGACTGGCAAAAATCCCTGGATAACCATTCCCGGTACATTTTAAACATCTTCCAGGCTTCTTCTAGTGCGCCACGGCTGGCGGAATAGCTGCTGTTGAAGCATTTCAGCAGTAGTTCATATGGTATTTCAAGCGCCGCCCCTATCTGCCTGCATATGGCTTCCACAAACCCGCTGAAATTTGCGTTTGGCCGCCCTGGCGTGGATGTATTTGCCTTTTCCCCTTCGTTCAAGTCAATCACGGAACCTGGTGCCAGTTCGATTGTATTATCATCCTCACTGTCCACCTGTTCTTCTTCATCAATGCCGGAACCAATAGGAGGCCCGTCACCTGGCCCCTCTTTTTCAATGAAGACTGTGAAAAGGCCGTTGACCACTGCTGCCACCAGTTCCGCATCCGTGTATCTCCCCAGTTGTTTCAGCGCTTCAATGACCGGGGCCAGGAACGGAACGCCCCTGCGCTGGTCAATCCTTTCCCGGTTCATAATATGGATGACGTTACGGCGGCCCGTCTTTTCCCCATATGCCGGAACCCTTACCCACTCCATAGGTTCATTGGCATAAGATAACGGATGATGTTTTGAAAAGTGATACGCAATCACTTCCCCATCTTCATCCGTTTCCACTCCACCAATTATTTTATTGTTAAGGGTATCATATCCCCCAGGGCTTGAAAGTCTGTCCGCTTCTACCAACTGCACCCGCAAGTCATATGGCTGGTTTTTTCTGGCCTTTGTCGGCAGCAATGCCAGGCAATCACCAGAAGTAAGCCAGGACAAAAAGGCAAGCTGCTGCAATTCATAAAAATTATCAATGCGGGCCATATCGCAATCCGGGCTGTCTGCCCACAATCCCCATTCCCGTTCAATCTGTCTTTCCAGTGTATGTGCTTTTTCCGGTTCCAGGCCCAGCACTTCCCTGTCAAGTGTTGGTTTCAACCGCAACCCACGGCCCACCACATTTGTGCGCATAGTTTTAACGGCACCAGTTGCAAGCGGCACCCCCATATATAAATCCCTGGACCGCTCCCGCAATATGTCCAGATTGTCTTGTATGTCCTCACGGGCGGAACCACCATGGGAAAGCCATCCGGCCAGTGATTTCTTGTGAAGGCTTGCCCCATAATTTCCATAACCGCTGTTCAGTATTTCCATACGCCGCCTTGCTTCTGTCCGTTTCAACGCTGCCTGCGGGGCCACGGCTTCCACAACTCCATCAAACGCCCTTGAAAATATCCCCATCCGTTCACCTCCTTCGGGCATAAAAATAGCGCTCCGCATAATACGGAACGCCTTATCCTATTTCCACGCTACTAAAATACCACATTTTTCCGGGCAATGGCGGGCAATCTTTTTTACTGGGATGATTATTGATTTTCTTTTAGATGTGTGCTATATTAGAGAAAAGGGAAAGCCACTAGCGGCTCACCCTCACAATGTATTAGCTTTAATTACTTAAAGCCGTCACATGGTCAGATGTGGCGGCTATTTTCTTTTGTCCTTGAAAATCTGATAAATCAGACCAACAAGGGCAACAATGAATATACAAAATTGGAATAAATCCGCATATGTAACCATTGGGCAACCCTCCTTTCTTTCGTCTGGAAGGCTGCTGCCCTCCGTGAAAGAGGGTGTGCCGCCAAGTGCTGTGGCTTTCCCAGGGGTTTCCCCCGGCCTTTATCATACCATATTTTCTGATTTTTTCAACATAATTCTACAAATCACGTGGTACAATCCTGTATGTCCGGTTTCTTCCCTTCCGGTTTGCAGCATTTTGAAGGACATTCACTTTTCCCTGCCAGTATTCAATCTGTTTTCTGATTTCTGACAGGTTCGCCCGTGTTAGGGTCCTGCTGCCTATTGTATAGCTTTGGTTTGTTGTCACGGCCAGTTCTGCTTCCAGCCAGGCATCCAGATGCTTTTCTGCTATTTCCAGTGTTATTCCTGTCATATTATACTTTTATACCTCCACTTCTCCTTCTTCCCCTTCTGGCCTTAGTGGCCTGCTGGGTGTTTACTGTTTCCTGTTTCTCAACTTTTTTCAGCGGTACGCCCAGAATTTCAATGGCGGCAGATGCATAATTCCGGCAGTCCAGGGCTTCATTTCTCTTGTGTTCATAGTCTTTTATTCTCCATTCAAAGAATGGGCGGCCCTTTTTATATACCAGGACTTGTTTTTCTGCTGTTAATCCCTTGAAATAGGTTTCATTATAGCCTTTTTCTTCTTCCTTCGGAAAATGACAATATCCCGGCCCTTCTTCCACCACCTTCAAACGTTGCAATAACAGTGATTTACCCGTGTCCACCCCCAGGGTGAACAAATACGCCTGCTCCCGGTTGTTTTTTGTCGGCTTCTGGATGTAAGCCGCTGCGCTGTCATTGCTGCCCTTTATGGCAAATATACGGCGGTTAAAACGTGGCTTGCAATACTTGTATACCTCATTTGTCCGGTGTCCGCCGCTGTCAATGCATGTACAGGCAATCTTCATTTTACTTCCATCCGGCTTGTGGAATGTCTGCATCAAAAATGTGTCCAAATCGGTCCATACCTGTTTCAGCTTCGTATCTCCGTAAAGCACGGCATATTTTATGCCCCAGCTTTCAAACTCTGGCCCCCATCCGACCACCTCTATTTCCAGTCTGTCATCCTGTGTGTCCACTCCTGCTGTCAAGTACATAACTTCTGGCGGCACTTCACTGTTGTAACGCTCCCGGCGCTTCATCAGTTCTTCATCCTCTATCTGTTCGCCTTCTTCTTCCCACGTTTGGCCCATCTTTGTATTAGTCCAGGCTTTCAGCGGTTCAATATTTCCTTTTTTCTTTTCATCATTTGCCAGAAGAAACTTTTCAACAATATCTTGCCACTTTGCAAGTGTGGACCCCAGGGCGTTCAGATGGAACCCTTTTATTGGGTTTTCCGGGTCCTCATGGATGTACTTGCCTTCTGAAAATTTCCGTTTCCATACTGCTTCTGGTGATATGGTTCCACATTCCCGGCAGGCGTAATGGATAACTGTCAAATCATCCCTATCAAACACAATGTTGCCCCATTCCAGCGGTTGCAGCGCCCCACACTCCGGGCATGGCACATTCCATTCCCCACGTGAACTGTGAAGATATTCTATTTCTATCCTGGAAGCGTCTTTGATTGTCGGTGTTGACACATATACTTCTTTACTATTCCAGAATGTTGTCAACCTTTCGGATGCCAGGAAAAGCGGGTCACCTTCACTTCCTGCCGTGGCCGGGTATCGGTCCACTTCATCTGCCAGCAGAATTTGAATGGGCCTGGATGCCAGGGAAGAAGGGCTGTTTGCGCCTACCATAGTGATGTGCCCGCCTGGGAATATCTTCTGCAATATGGTATTCCCACTATTCCTTGCCCTGTCATTCACCAAGCCGGACAATATCGGTGTATCTTGCAGCATTTTAGAAAGACGGTCCTTTGAAAACGCTTCCGCCATCTGGATTGTTGGCTGCATCACCAGGACCGGGGCCGGGTCATAATGCATGAAATAACCGATTGTGTTTAAAATCGGCCCTTCCGTCTTCCCTATCTGTGCGGATGACATGACCACAACTTTTTTTATCTTAATATCTGATATGGCATTCATCATTTCCCTTTGATGCGGGGCCTTTTCTGTCCGCCATCTTCCAGGTTCGGCGGAAGCTCCCTGGGATAATTGTCTGTATGCATCCGCCCAGTCAGACATATTCATTTCTGGCGGCGGTTTCAGCCTGGCAAATATGCGTCTGAAAACCTTATTCGCCTGCTGGTCCATCTTCTTCCGCCCCCTCCCCAAATGTCTTGTCAAAGTCCGCCAGTTCTTCCAGGGCTTCATCCGTGGCCTTTTTCAAAATCATAAATATTTCCGCCTGGTCCGTTTCTGTTGCTAATGTTGGACTTAATTTCACGGGCAGAGAACGTAACTTTGACCGGAAACGCAATAACATGTCAGTCATAACCTGTTCCACATCCTCTGCCCTCAAAACCTCCCGCCGCTGCATTTCCAGTTCCAGTTCTTCTTTTTCCCTTTTGGCCTTCACCAGCCTGGCCCGCTCCGTGTTGTAATCAATGTCAAGTTCGTTGTCCGTGCCATCCTTGCGCAAATAATGAATATATCTATGCAGGGTGTCCAAAAGATTGTAAAGCCCCGGCCTGGCTTCCTCTATGATTTTTTTATCACGCAACTGCCGCACCCGGCGTTCCGTCAAGTCCAGCCACCTTGCGATTGCAGCGCTTGTATACAGCTTCATTTCTTTTTGCACACCCCCTTTTTTATCCGGCCCGCAAACCGGAAGCGAAAAAATATTTTTCATAAATAGCCAGGCTTTGGGCGTCGTCGTACCCGCACTTCTTTCCGGCGCTGAAAGAACCTACCTTCATTCTGGAAATTCCGGGTCCATATCCTCTGCGCCGCCATCTTCCGGGTCATCAAAGTCAAATTCTCCTGTCACCTTCTGTTTTGCAAGCTGATATTTCTTTTCTTCCAGCTTCAAACGTCTGTCCTCCATCTCATACGCCTTCATACTGTCCAGCAGCTTGATGATACGGCCATTCAGTCTGTTCAGTTCTCCTTCTACCTTCATGGTCCTATCAAACGGGCTGGCTTTAATGATAGTCTTCATTGCTGTCTTGAACTTCTCTTTGCCCTGTCCTTCCGGGTCTTCTGCCTGGCCTGCATCTACTCCCATAGCGTCTTCCTGCTCTATATCCTCCACCGTCTTAGGCACTATCATGTGTACCACTTTATCCGGGTAATATCTGCCCTCTGCATCTGCTGTCTTGTATTCTTCTAACAGTCCATTCAGATAGGCTTCACGCACCAGCAGTTGTTGAAGTTCAGCCAGCATTCTTGCCAGGCTATCTCCCTGCCTTAATTGCCTAATCTCCTGGGCCTTGTCTGGGTCTATGTCCTCATAGCCTGGCTGCACGTATGCCCCATGTGTAACGGCGTTTCTGTTGCCTTCTTTTGCCGGGGTTTTTCCAGCAGCATTTTTATTCCCACGCTGCCCCCCTTTTTTCCTGGGCCTATTTTTCAGACATTCTTCCCACTTATCTTCACTTTTCCATTTCCTTATCCTGGCTTCTGGCACGCCTGCTGCCACCGCCAGTTCCTTTGTACTTATGTTCCCATCACTATCCAGGTATTGTTGTAATGCCTGGTCACGCTCTGGCTTCCTGGGCCTTCCCATCCGGTCACCGCCTTTCGTTTGTTTTCTATTTTCCGGCTTCTGGCTTTTCGGAACTCAAAAAAATAATAGGCTTTGAAATTTTTGGTTTCAAAGCCTATTACATAGGGGCTGACTTCAAAGGCGTTTCTTCCACCTCTTGTTTCAACCCATATTATACCAGAAAAAACGGGCAATAGCGGGCAATCTTTTCATGCCGTCAGTTGATAATTCACTATCACTGAATTGCCGCTGAATTTTGGGGCCAGGCTTTTCAAAGCTGTGTTCCTTATGTTCTTGCACTGTCTTTCACTGTAATGGTTTCGTACCGCTACTTGTTCCCATTTCAGACCGTAAAGGTAAAAATCAATCACAATACTTTTCTGCTTAAATTCCAGGCACGAAACTTCCTTCAAAATCTCTGCTTTCAGCCTATGAAGTTCGCTGATTTTCTCCCGGTATGATGCAATTTCAGCGCTTAATCCATCCGGCAGATTTAATGCAATGTTTTCCGTGACACGTGAAATATTATTCTGTGCCTTCGGCATCCCGTCAATAGGTATCGCCCCCAATGAACTGTACTGTTCTTCCAGGTCATCCGCTATGCACTTGTTTATCTTTATTTCATTGTCAATGTTCCGGTAATACATAAGGATTTTTATTACCTTACCTTTGGTCATTTCAGTTGCCGCCATTTTCGTTCCCTCCATAATCGGTTTATGGTGGACCGCTGCCCTTTGAAGTCTTGTAAGTTCATAGTTGCCGCCCCTTGCAGCTATGAACCTTCTTCTTTTTAATTATCCTTTGCAAATCTTGAAAGCATCTGTAAGCGTTTCCACTTTCTGTTCTATACCGCAAACAAAGAAACCTCCTATCTCTGTAACTCTCTTGTCTGTAAAATCCATAATAAATTGTGTGGGCCAGTTAGTTTTATACACCTGTCTTTCCCCATTTCCATCCGCATACAAAAATAAAATAAACGGTATTTTATTCACTTCCGCTTTGCACCTTCTTTCATGTCCAAAATATCAATTTTCAACTTAGCCATATAATCACTTCTTTTTTCTCCTACGGCAAATTCAATTTTTACAATTCCACGCCGTTCTAATGCCTTCATTGTATCTGTTCTTATGGTTTTTCCCTGTAAGTTATATGCACGCCAGAACGACCATGTTTGAAATTCGCACAAATAAAATTCCTCCTGTTCAAGAAGTTCAATCGCTTCAATCATGCGTTTAGATAACTTTCTACTACCAGAATGATTTCCATTCATGTCATTTCCTTCTTTCAAAAATTCCAGTTTAATCTTGTGTCTGGCTATCAAAAATAGTGAATATAGCAACTTTCTCATTTTTTGCCAGTCCATCCGTTATTCCCTGGCCTATCCCCTTGCCCAGCCCGTAACATGCCGTTATGATGATAATTGACCACCACAACGCCTTTACAATGGCCTTTCCGGCTTTCTTAGAAGAAACCCAGGCAGCTTTTGCCGCCCGGTTCCTTTTTCTCTTTCTGATTGCTTCCTGGCACTCCGGGTCCTCCCGGTTCCACTCTTTCCCTTCCACTTCTTTCCCTCCTTAATTGCTATATCTCAATACTTTAATCCCTGCAATGCAGAAACCTTCCACAAGTCCAGAATGTTCATTTACCATGTACGTGATTTCTGCATCTATAACCCCACCGGTAAATTCACCGCCTTTATACTCCTGCATATTCAGTTCATCCCCAACCTTGTACCCGTCATCCTTCAGCAGAAGAAAAGTTTGAATGTTTTGTGTAACATCATCCCACTGGGATGCGGGAAAGCGGATTACATGTATTTTCGGCTTTCTCTCTCCCGGAAGCTGCTGCATACGTTCTTCATCCTGCTGCCGCTGCAACTCTTTCTTCGTTTCCCTGTCAATGCGGTCCTGTTCTTCCGAATACCTTTGTTCCTCTGTTTTCTCTGCTTCTGCCTTATTCACATATGTGTCACATTCCTTCACGGTTCCTGTCTTCACATGGCATGTGCTGTAATGCAGGCATGAATAACACAAAGAATTGATATATTCCGGCTTTGGTTCAAATTCTTCCTGTTCCTCTGCCGTGTCTTCCTCCGGCTGGTTCATATGGCCTTCCAGCTGGTCTTTCTCTGGCTCCTGGTCATCTTCCTGGCCTTCTTCCTTTTCCCCGTCTTCCTGGGCTTCCTGCTGCCGTTCCGGCCATTCTATCTGCCCCGGTATCTGCTTTGCAGCGTCTTCTAACTCTTTCAGCTTTTTCACATCCGGCAGAGTTAATGCAAGGTTGAAGTGCAATATTTCAAGTGCCTGCTGCTGGTATTCCTTTGATAATCCAGCGGCTTCATTTGCCACTGAAACATTGATTTTTTTTGCTTTAAATTCTTCCATCAGTTCCGGGCAAAGGTTGTTTTTAATATTCTTGTATCTGCCCATCTGGGCTTCCTTTAACTTCCCGCCAGTCATATCCCGTAATATGGTTCTGGTCCGCCCCGTTACCTTGATAATTTTTCTTAGTTCTTCAATCAACGCTTCCTGCTGCAACGCTTCTTCCATCTTTTCCCAGTCCGATTTATCACGGAAGGAATTTGCCATAATGAGTGTAAGACGTTCCAGGATGGTATCAAGTTCGTTTTCCTCTTTTCCTCCTGCATCTGCACCGTTCAGAATGGTTGCTGCGCCGTCTTCCTGCTCATTCTTGATGACACACGGAACATATCTAAACTGTTCCAGTCCTTTTTCCACCAGCGCCATGCAGGCCAGGCGGCGGCGGTGCCCCGCCTTTATCCTGTACCCTCCTTCGCATGGTATCACCAGAAGTGGTTGCAGCACTCCCAGCAATGCTATGGTAAACATTAAGCCTTCTAATTCTTCCGTACTGTAAAAATTATCTTCGGATGGTATAAGTTCAAATGCATCCAGCGTGATAATGTCCATCTTCTCTGCATACTCTGGCTGCTGCATCTGGTCTTCCTGCTGCTTAGAACGCTGGTTCAATAACTCCTTTAAATCAAATGCGCTGCGGGTTTTCCCCATGGTTTTTTCCTCCTTTCATGTGCCCAATTCGGTCACATAATCCCCAACATTTCCAGATATTCTTTCACTGCTTTCAGATAATCCATTGACGCTGCGGAACGCCTTGAATAGAGGAAAACAGGTTCACGGTTGAATGTGCTTTCAGAAACCTTCTTTGAAACCCGTATGTGACTATCAAATACCGGATATTCCCCGACCCGCAATAGTTCTTCCCCCTGCACATGTGCTTCGTTCTGCCCGTCAAATTTTGTCACCAGGCAACCACGGAAAGTTAAATGTTCGTTTAGGTCTTCTTTGACGTTTTCCACCTGCTCCACCAATTCCGGCAGCCCTTCCGTTGTATTGTCATCAATTTCCAGCGGCACAATAACGTCATCAGATGCCACCAGTGCATTGATTGTTGAAATGTTAATGTCCGGCGCATTGTCAATGATGCAGAAGTCATATTCCCCGGCCACGGATGCCAGGGCCTTTTCAAGTCTGTTCTGCTGCGGTCTTTGCTGGTCCAGCATAACTTCCAGGTTTGCTTTCAGCAGCTTCATATTTGCCGTGATTATATCCAGGTTTTCATATTCCGTCTTCTGAATAAGCCTTTTCATATCCGCCTTGCGGCTCAACATGATTTCTTCAATACCCTTTCGGTCCGTGCTTCTCCGGCGCAACTGCCTGGAAGCGTCACCCTGTTTGTCATTGTCCACCAGCAACACCCGGTAACCGAATACCACGGCCAGGATGTATGCAAACACAACGCTGGTGATGGTCTTTGCCACCCCACCTTTTAAATTGATGATGCTCAATATCCGCATTTTCTTTTCACTCATATGTACCACCTTTCTGCCTTCGTTCCTCCGGGGCGGGTAATTATCAAAATCCTAATGTTAAACCACACGTTTGCGCCAAGACGCTCCATACTCCAATGACTTACCAGTGTACCGCACAAAATCACGTTCTATGTATCTCCTATTTTCTGGGGTATCATGCAAGTTATAGCCACTTTTATCATCACCTAAAAACAAATCGCCATCATCATTTATTCCTGCTTCTGTTCCTGTATCTTCATCCCTATACAAAATGGTCATAGTAATTTCCCTTTCCTCCGGTTTCCCGAAAAATCCTAATTAAGTTTACAAATACGCTGCTTTCGGTTCTTTCAAACCATCTTTATCCTTTATGAAAGCCTGCCTGCTGTCCAATTCATCAATGGTTCCTTTTACTGCCTGCCATGCGCCGCAAATGTCTAAATATTTGAAAATCAAGTTTCCTACTTCCCGCATAAGCCACACAAAATCTTTCTTTGCAAGCCGTTCAAGCGCATTTATCCGCTTTTCCCGCTCTCTTTCTTCGTCTCCGAAATTATCTTCCCTGTACAGAAGACTTGACAGGTCCGTTTCTGTTAGGGTCATAGCTACCGTATTGAACCAAAAAGCAGCGTTTTCAATTTCTTCGTCTTCATCCGGGTTTTTTCTGGTCCTGTAAGGTATTCCGCTAACGCTGATTTTATTTTTTACTTCCATAATGTCGCAATACAAATCCCCTGCTGCGTTCGCCAGTTCCGTCAATAATTCGTCATAATATCCGGCGTATTCACTGTTGCGGAAGCACTTATTTCCCTGCCCTTCCATGATTTCATCCACCATTTCTATGATTGACCACCAATCCAATGCCTTATAAAGCCCCACTTTTCTTCCTCCTGCCCGTCTGGCCGCTGGCCCAGCCTGTAATCTATTGAAAATCGTCAGCGTGTTCATGCCACCATTCATTGTATGTCATATCTGCAATAACTTCTTTGTAGCTGTCTGCATGTGTTAAGCAGGAAGCGCCCCACGTTTGTTTCCCCCCATACCTGGCGGACCATTCAAATTTCTTCGTCAGTTCGT
>ERZ507065.1234-NODE-1234-length-10889-cov-4.832472_pt1 | contig 10889 bp, 11 predicted proteins | sample MGYA00513785_ERZ507065 | MGnify/ENA metagenome assembly ERZ507065
CAGTCCCGTGCCGCAGGCGCATTCGAGCACCGCACCGTCTGTCGTGGTACGGGAACTGACAGAGGCAATGAGCGCCTTGTGCGTTTCTTTATTAAAGATGTCGGCGAAGAGGTCATAGACCCCCGCGACGTTGTCCCAGAACATGAGTATTTTCCTCTCAACGTGATTTGTTTTTCTACACGATAGCAGAAACGCGCGGAAAATGCTACTCTCAAGAGAAAGAAAAAACGAAAAATTAAGGGAGAGGATCCTGCTTTTTGTGCTTTTTATAAAAAGACTTGCCATCGGCGCACGGGTGGTATACAGTCTTTATAAAGATTTCGCAAAGAAACTGCATTTTTGCGTTAAGGAGTCGAATGATGAAACGAATTTGGTCGCTGTTTGCCGTGCTGGCGCTGCTGTGCGCGCTGACGATTCCGGCGCTGGCCGCCGCGGGCGGTACGGCGGACGCGGAACCCGCCGCCCAGACGGTGAGCGAGGAAGAGCTCGCACGTTCGGAGGAGAACACCACCAAGGTGCGCAAGATCTGGGCGGTGGCGGCGCTTATCGGTGTGGCGTGCTTTGGCGGCGCGCTGGGCATGGCGCATTCCGTTGCAAAGGCAGCGAACAACATGGCCGAACAACCCGAGGCAGCGGGGCAGATCCGCACGTCGATGATGATGGGTCTTGTGTTTATCGAGACGGTCATCATCTATGCGCTGATCGTGGCCATCCTGATCATCTTCGTTTTGTGACGATAACGAGAAAAGTGGAATAGAGCGGCGGAAGGGGGCAGCACAGTCTCCTTTCGCTGCTCTATTTATTGAAGGAAAAGGGAAGGGGTCAGGGCTCTGTTAAGAAGACGAAAAGATGCTGTAAAGCGGCGGTTAATCATGAAGGAAGACTTGCATTTCCTGCGTGCAGGTGGTATAAATAAGTGCTGCATCCCAAGCAGAAATTGGATGATAGAAACAAAAGGGGGTAGGGCGCGTGGATAAGAAAAAGCGAACGCGCGAGCTGATCGTGTTCGCCGTGATCGTGCTGGCGCTGCTGGCCGGATGTTTGCTCACGCCGTCAGGCGGCGAGAGCGAACCGATCCAGGAGGTCATGCGTGACGCGGTGCTGCACGAGCAGAACAAGGTGAGCCTGTTTGGCCTGATCGAGGTGAACCCGGGGCTCATCTCCGCCTACATCGTGACGGGTATTTTAATAGTATTCGCCCTTGTGTGCCGGCTTTTTGTGATCCCAAAATTCAAATATGTGCCCGGCAGGTTCCAGCTCGTTTTAGAGCAGATCGTCGGCATGTTCGACGGCCTGGCCGAGGGCAGCAGCCCGCACCGCAATAAATTCCTGCGGGCGTACATCTTCACCGCCGGTGTTTACATCTTTGTCAGCACGCTCTTTGAGCTGCTCGGCATTCAGGTGGTGACCACATCAGGCCACGCCGTCAGCCTGCCCGCGCCGCTGTCCGATATCAACGGGGCGATCGCGCTGGGCGTGATGAGCTACGGCGTGATCCTCTTCGGCGGACTGATCGCCGCGGGCGTGGGCGGATTTCTGCACGCGCTCAAGGATTTCTCGCTGCCGATCTCGATGAGCTTTCGACTCTTCGGCGCGCTGCTTTCCGGCGCGCTCGTGACGGAGCTTGTGTATTACTACACGGCGCTTTCCTATGTGCTGCCGGTCATCGTGGGCGTGATGTTCACGCTGCTGCACGCGCTGATCCAGGCGTATGTTTTAACGATGCTGGTGTCGACGTTCTACGGCGAATCGACCGAAAAGCACGAGAAAAAGCCCAAGGCAAAAAGGTAAAAAAATCCCGCAGCGAAACGGCTGCCTGAAGAAAGAGGTAAATTTGCCATGAAAACGATGAAGAAATTCGCAGCGCTGATGATGCTGCTGTGCGCGCTGATGATCTGCACCATTCCGGCCCTCGCCGCAAACGAAAGCGGGAGCGACAGCAACATGACTGAGACCGTGAGCGTCACGGCCGGCAGCAACGACAACGACGTGACCTCCGCCAAGGCGATGGGCTCGGGCGTGATGATCGGCATTGCGTGCCTTGGCGGCGCGCTGGCCATGGGCATTGCGGTCGGCAAGTCGAGCGAGGCCATGGCCCGCCAGCCCGAGGCCACAAGTCAGATCAGAACCACGATGATGATGGGCCTTGTGTTTATCGAGACGGTCATCATTTACGCCCTGATCGTGGCGATCCTCATTATCTTCGTCCTTTGATGAAGAACACTCCCAAAAAGGAGGGGCTTTGAATGCCGCTTAATATCAATTTGCAGCAGATCCTGCTGCATGCGCTGAACTTTGTCATCCTGTTCGGCGCGATGTATTTTCTGCTCTACAAGCCTGTGAAGAGCTTTATGGACAGCCGTAAGGCGCACTATGAGAAGATGGACGAGGACGCCAAGGCCGTGCTTGCCGAGGCCGAGAAGACGAAGGCCGGCTATGAAGCGCAGCTCAAGAGCGCCGACGAGGAGATCGCACGCCGCCAGCGCGAGGCGAACGAAGCCTTGCAGCACGCGGTGGACGAGCGCCGCGCGCAGGCCGAGCAGCAGGCGGGCGAGATCGTGCGCAAGGCGCGGGAAGATGCCGCGCGCGAGCATGAGCGCGTGATGGAGCAGGCCAAGGGCGAAATTTCCGAGCTGATGAGCGCCGCAGCGGAAAAGCTGGTGCTCTCCAGCACGTCGGACGCTTACGACAAGTTCCTGGACACGGCGGAGGAGCGCAAGGACAATGGCTGAGCGCACGGAGCATTTAGAGGCCGTACTGCTCTCTGCCGCGCGTCCGTCGCAGGAGCAGGAGAAGCGATTTCTGGCCTTCCTCGCGGAAAAGTACGGCGAGGGCACGACGCTTACCTGGCAAAAGAGTGATGACTACCCCGACGGTTTCCGCCTCGAGGTGGGCGCGGAGGTCTACGACTGGAGCGCGGGCGGACGCCTGAGTCAGTTCAAGGACGCGCTCGAAAAGCTCGCCGCCACGCAGGGCGACGTCATCCCGCTGCTGAAGGAGACGGTGCTCTCGTGGACGCCGCAGGCCATGGCACAGCAGGTCGGCACCGTTCTGACCGTCGGCGACGGCATTGCCCGCGTGGACGGGCTGGAGGGCGCCGCCTATGGCGAGGTGCTGCTTTTCGACGGCGGCGTGCGCGGCATGGTGCAGGACTTATCCGAGGACAGCGTCGGCTGCATCCTCTTTGACGACGACGCGAGCGTCTGCGCGGGCAGCACGGTCCGCCGCACCGGACGCACGGCGGGCGTTCCCGTGGGCGAGGGATTCCTCGGCCGCGTGGTCAACGCGCTCGGCGTGCCCATCGACGGCGGGGGAGACATCCGCGCCGACGGCTACCGCGCAGTGGAGAGTCCCGCCCCCGGCATCATCGACCGCCAGAGCGTCGACACGCCGCTTGAGACCGGCATTCTGACCGTCGACTCAATGTTCCCCATCGGCCGCGGCCAGCGCGAGCTCATCATCGGCGACCGCCAGACCGGCAAGACCGCTATCGCCCTCGACACCATCGTCAACCAGAAGGGCAAGGATGTCATCTGCATCTATGTCGCCATCGGACAGAAGGCGAGCTCCGTCGCCCAGCTCAAGAAGACGCTGGAAACGCACGGCGCGATGGATTATACGATCATCGTCAACGCCACGGCGAGCGATCCCGCGCCGTTACAGTACATTGCGCCCTACGCGGGCTGCGCCATGGGCGAATACTTTATGAATAAGGGCCGCGACGTGCTGATCGTCTACGACGATCTTTCCAAGCATGCCATCGCGTACCGCGCGATGAGCCTTCTTTTGGAGCGCTCCCCGGGCCGCGAGGCGTATCCGGGCGACGTGTTCTATCTGCACTCCCGCCTGCTCGAGCGCGCGGCGCATCTGAGCGAGGAGAAGGGCGGCGGCAGCATCACGGCGCTGCCGATCATCGAGACGCAGTCCGGCGACGTGTCGGCCTATATCCCGACGAACGTCATTTCCATCACCGACGGTCAGCTCATTCTGGAAACGCGCCTGTTCTTTTCCGGCCAGCGTCCGGCGGTGAATGTGGGCCTGTCCGTGTCCCGCGTGGGCGGCGACGCGCAGACCAAGGCGATGAAAAAGGCAGCCAAGACCATCCGCCTCGACCTTTCGCAGTACCGCGAGATGGAGTCGTTCACGCAGTTTGCAAGCGACCTCGACGAGTCGACGGCAAAGCTTTTATCCTACGGTCAGGGCCTGATGCGCATGCTGCGGCAGAAGCAGTTCCGCCCCTACAAGCAGTATGAGCAGGTCATCCTGCTCGTCGCGGGGCTGAACCATGTTTTTCAGGAGATCGTGCCGGAGCAGCTTGACGCGTTTATCCCCGCGCTCTTGCAGCACTTTGGCGAGACGCAGGGCGCGCTGTGCAATGCCATCGAGCAGACCGGCCAGCTCAGCGACGATCAGCAGTCGCAGATCATCGAGATCGCAAAGGAATTTGTGCAAAACTATTTTTCCAAATAAAAAGTGAGGTGACAGGTACATGGCGAGCATGAAGGAGATCCGCGAGCACATCGCGAGCATCCAGAGCACGCAGAAGGTGACGAACGCGATGTACCTCATCGCCTCGACCAAGATGCGGCGGGCGAAAAAAGACCTTGCCAAGACGCGCCCGTTTTTCGACGCGGTCTCGACGCAGATCGAGCAGATCTTCCAGCACGCGGACGAGATCGAGAGCCCGTACCTCTACCGGGGCAACGCGGACGATCTGGCCCAGCCGGGAACATACGCCTATCTTGTGGTGACGGCGGACCGCGGCCTCGCGGGCGCCTACAACCAGAATGTTATTCAGGAGACGATGAAGCGCCTTGAAAAGCACCCCGACAGCCGCCTTTTTGTGGTGGGCGGCAACGGGCGGCACTTCTTCTCCGGCCACGGCGTGCCGGTGGAAAAGAGTTTCCTCTACGATGCGCAGAGCCCCACGCTCCGCCGCGCGCGAGAGATCACGGCGAAGCTTTTGGATCTCTTCGACCGGGGCGAGATCTCCAAGCTCTTTATCATCTACACCGACCTTGGCAACGGCGTGGACATGGACGTGCGCACCGTGCGCCTGCTGCCGCTGGAGGATGAGCACTTTGCCAAAGAGGAGACGGAGGAAAAGCCCATCCGCTTTGAGCCCTCGGCAGAGGAGGTGCTCGCCAGGGTCGTGCCGGCGTACATCACGGGCTTTTTGTACTCGGCGATGGTCGACAGCTTTTGCGCCGAGCAGAACGCGCGCGCCTCTGCCATGGACTCGGCCAACCAGAACGAGGACGACATGCTGCGCGAGCTGCAGCTCGAGTACAACCACGAGCGGCAGGGCGCCATCACGCGCGAGATCACGGAGGTCTCCGCCGGCGCGCGCAGCAAGAAGAACCACATGAAGAAGGAGGCGCAGCATGCGCACAGGTAAGATCATTCAGGTATCGGGCAGCGTGGTGGACGTGCGCTTCCCGCACGGCGAGCTGCCGCGCATCCGCGAGGCGCTGTCCGTCGAGCTGAACGGCAAGCGCCTTGTGATGGAGGTGGAGCAGCATTTGAGCGCCGAAACGGTGCGCTGCATCATGCTCTCCGGTAGCGAGGGCCTCAGCCGCGGCATGGCCGTCACGGGCGAAGGCAGCGGCCTTCGCGTGCCCGTCGGCAAGGCGACGCTCGGACGGCTTTTCAACGTCTTTGGCGATACCATCGACGGCGGCGCGCCGATCGGCGGCGCGGAGCCGCGCCGCAGCATCCACAGAAAGCCCCCCGCCTTCGACGAGCAGAGCCCGAGCGTTGAGATCTTGGAGACCGGCATCAAGGTCATCGACCTTTTGGAGCCCTATCCGCGCGGCGGCAAGATCGGCCTGTTCGGCGGTGCGGGCGTCGGTAAAACGGTGCTCATTCAGGAGCTTATCCACAACATCGCCGTCGAGCACGGCGGCTATTCGATCTTCACCGGCGTCGGCGAGCGCAGCCGCGAGGGCAACGACCTCTGGAACGAGATGCACGAGAGCGGCGTTATCGACAAGACCGCGCTCGTCTTCGGCCAGATGAACGAAGCGCCCGGCGTTCGTATGCGCGTGGCGCTGACAGGCCTTACGATGGCCGAATACTTCCGCGACGAGGAGCAGCGCGACGTGCTGCTGTTCATCGACAATATTTTCCGCTTTGTGCAGGCGGGCAGCGAGGTCTCGACCCTGCTCGGCCGCATGCCCTCCGCCGTCGGCTATCAGCCGACGCTCGCGAACGAAATGGGCGAGCTGCAGGAGCGCATCACCTCGACCAAGAGCGGCTCGATCACGTCCGTGCAGGCGGTCTACGTTCCCGCGGACGATCTGACCGACCCTGCCCCGGCGACGACGTTCACTCACCTCGACGCGACGACGGTTTTGAGCCGTAAGATCGCCGAACAGGGCTTATATCCCGCGGTCGACCCGCTCGAATCGTCCTCCCGCATTCTGGAAGAGGACATCGTGGGCGAGCGGCACTACCGCATCGCGCGCAGCGTGCAGGCGACCTTGCAGAAGTACCGCGAATTGCAGGATATCATCGCCATCCTCGGCATGGAGGAGCTGAGCGACACGGACAAGGTCACGGTCAACCGCGCGAGAAAGATCCAGCGCTTTTTGGCCCAGCCGACGTTCGTGGCCGAAAAGTTCACGGGCCTTCCGGGCGTCTATGTGCCGCTTGAGGAGACACTCCGCGGCTTTGAAGCCATTCTCTCCGGCGAGATGGACGGCTATCCCGAGATGGCGTTCTACAACGTCGGTACGCTTGACGACGCGCTCGCCAAGGCGAAGAAGATGGAAAGCGGGGAAGTGTGATGAAGACCTTTCCTCTCCGCGTCCTCGCGCCCGAGCGCACGTTTTTTGACGGGGCGTGCACATCGCTCACCGTGCCGAGCATCGACGGCATGTACGGCCTGATGGCGCAGCACGAGGATATCGTGCTCGCGGTCGTTCCCGGCAAGCTGACGCTGCGGGACGCCGACGGCGTCGAGCAGATCGCCGCCGTGTCCGAGGGCGTGCTCAAGATGGAGCGCGGCGAGGCGCTCGTGCTGGTGGACACGATCGAGCGGCCGGAGGAGATCGACCTTCACCGCGCCGAGGAAATGGCCGCCGAGGCGCGCGCCGAGCTCAAGGCGAAGCGCAGCGCGCAGGAGCAGGCCATTGCCAATGCCCGCATCGCCCGCGCGATCAGCCGCATTCACGTCAAGCACGACGGGAAATAAATGAGAAAACGAAAATTCGCACCGCAAGGTGCGAATTTTTTGATCTTTCCGCCGATTTTCGCCAGCTTTTGCACACCTTCTGTGCTAAAAGTGGAGAAAAAGGAGGGGAAATCCATGGAAATGTCCGCAAGAAAGCCGCTGCTCCCGCGCCGCGTGCTCGATTTGCCCATCGACGCGCTGCGCCCGAACCCCAACCAGCCGCGCATCGAGTTTGACGAGGCCTCGCTGCGCTCGCTGAGCGACAGCATCCGCCGCTATGGCATCCTCCAACCGCTGACTGTCCGCCGCACGGAGGAGGGCTATGAGCTCATCGCGGGGGAGAGACGTCTGCGCGCGGCAAAGCTCGCGGGACTGCGCGAGGTGCCGTGCCTGCTCGCGCGCTCAAGCGAGGAGGAGAGCGCGCTGCTCGCGCTGATCGAAAACCTCCAGCGCCGCGATTTGCACTACTTGGAGGAGGCTGCGGCCATCGCGCGGCTGATCGCGACCTACGGCCTCTCGCAGGAGCAGGCGGCGGAAAGGCTGGGGAAGTCCCAGTCCGCCATTGCGAACAAACTGCGGCTGCTGCGCCTGTCGCCCGATTGTGTGCGCCTTCTGCGCGAGCATGACCTCTCCGAGCGGCACGCACGGGCGCTGCTGCGCCTGACGGACGAGGAAGACCGCCTCAAAGCCTTGCAAGTTATCGCCGCACGCGGCTACAACGTCGCGCAGAGCGAGGCGTACATCGAAGAGCTTCTGAAGCTCAAGCAGAAAACGCCCCCGCCGCGCCTGCCGACCTACATCGTCAAGGATGTGCGCATCTTTTTGAACACCATCCGCCACTCGCTCGGGCTGATGCAGCGCGCGGGCGTCGAGGCTGACATGCAGCGCGAGGACACGGACGATGGCATCCTTTTGACCATCCGCATCCCGAAACGTGCAAAAGAGGCCGGATAATCCCGCAAAATTGTCACCAAATTGTGATTCTTTTTCTCACAAACTGTGGTATACTGAAACGACTGGCAGGGGAGTCCCTGTCCGGAAGATCGGAAGAAACAGGAGGAGCCAGCATGGATGAAATGAACGGCGCCTTTGAGGAAAAGAAGAGAAGAAAGGGCGGCAAGCGCCTGATGCAGCCGGAAAAGGCCGCAAAGGCGGCCAAGGAGTCCCGCGCGGAAAAGCCGCCGCGCGTTCCACGTGAAACATCGGGGAAGACCGGCAAGGTCGTCGGCATCGTCGCGGGTGTGCTCGTGGTGGCGTACTTGGGCCTTGGCGCGTGGGCGTCGGCCAGCCATAAAATTTATCCCAACGTGATGATGGGCGATACCAACTACGGCGGGATGACCGAGCAGCAGGTCGCCGAGCAGCTCAAAGCGAGCGTCGCGCAGGCGAAGGGCGCGGGCGTCGACTTTGTCCTGCCCGACGGCACGGAGGTCGCGCATGTTTCGCTCGACGAGATGCCGGAGTATGTCGACTTCGACGGACTTGCCAAGCATATCTACAACGTCTACGGCTGCAATGACAGCTTTCTGACCGCGGGCGCGAAGTATCTGCGCGCACTCTTCAAGCCGCAGGATGCGGCGCAGGTGGTCGACGCGGCCTACTCGCCCGATTTGATGGAGAATCTTGTCGGCACGGTGTGCGACAGCATCAACTGCGACCCCGTGGAGTTTGCCATCAACGTGACAGAGGATGGCAAGGTCAGCGTGACGAAGCCGCAGGACGGCCGCGCGACGACTGATACCGCAAAAGACCAGATCGGCGTATACTTAAACGGCGCGTATTTGAGCGGCGGCGACCCGTCCGAGATCGTGCTTGAGCCTGCGAGCGAGGGCGGCGTTTACGACGTCATCCCCGCGCAGGAGGTCGACCTGAGCGCGCAGCGCGAGGCCGTCATCGGACAGAAGGTCAACGCGGCCTACGACAAGGAGACCGGCGCGGTCACGCCAGGCCACGCGGGTGTGGAATTCACGCTTTCTGACCTCGAATCCGCTTACAACGCCGCGGCGGCGGGGGAGACGGTCGAGTTGCCGAACGCCACGGTCGAGACGCCGGACGTCACGGCGGAGCAGCTCCAAAAGGTCCTGTTCCGCGATGTGCTGAGCACCTACACCACGAAGGTCGGCGGCGCGTCCGGCCGCCGCGCGAACGTCAAGCTGACGGCCTCGCGCATCACCGGCTACATATTGAACTCCGGCGAAACGATGAAATACGGCCCGCTCGTCACGCCCTTTACCGCGGCGAACGGCTACAGCGCCGCGCCCGGTTACTTGCAGGGCAAGACCGTCGATATGGTCGGCGGCGGCGCGTGTCAGGCGAGCTCCACGCTCTACGCCGCGGCGCTCTACGCCAACCTTGAGATCGTGCAGCGCACGAACCACGGCTTCGCGTCCGACTACATCGGCCTCGGCCTCGACGCGACGGTCGCGCAGGGCGGGCCCGAGTTCGAGTTCCGCAACAACACGAATTATCCCATCAAGGTCGTCGCCGAGTACTATGCGAGCGGCGGCAAGAACTACCTGAAGGTGTCCCTCCTCGGCACCAAGGTGGACGATACCTATGTGAAGATCAAGACCGATGTGCTCGAGACCATCCCGTTCACGGAGGAGATCGTTGAGACCGACGAGCTCGCCCCCGGCGAGCGCAAGGTCGAGCAGACCGCCTACACCGGCTACAAGGTCAAGACGTACCGCAACGTCTACTCCGGTGATGGCAAGCTCATTTCGTCCACGTTCGAGGCGAGCAGCAATTATAAGGCGCGCAACCGCATCGTGCTCGTCGGCAAGTCCGCGGCGGTCACGCCGACGGACCCCATCACGCCCGTCGATCCCGGTACGACCACGCCGACGGACCCGACGACGCCCGTCGACCCCGGTACCACGACTGACCCGGGCACCACAACTGACCCCGGCGTGACAGACCCCGGCACGCCCACAGAGCCGCCCGTCGAGCAGGAAAAGCCCGGTTGGCTCAATACGGGGCTCGACCGGTAAAAACAGCAGAACGAGAAAACGGAGAGGCAGTGCCTCTCCGTTTTTACGTTGTTCAGGTGTTATTCGCCGTCCGAGTCCATGTAGAGCTCTTCGGCCTTCTGCTGCGCGGCGATCAGCAGCGCGCTGGCCTCACCATAGTTCTGCCTGTCCATTTTCTCCAGCGCGTCAGTCACGGCGTTGAAGAGGAGCAGATACATTGCCTTGTAGTCCGTCATAGAACCACCCTCGGAAAATTATATAACGTTTTGTTATATAGAACAATATAACATTTTGTTTTACGTATACTTCTTTACAGAATCTAAACACGAATTCTGGATGGAGTGAAGCAAAATGTATCGACGCATTCGAGACTTGAGAGAGGACAGCGACCTGACGCAAAAGAGCTTGGCGGACTATCTGAGCTGCTCGCAGGTCTGCTATTCCAACTACGAGACCGGCAAGCGCGACGTCCCGAGCGACGTGCTCATCAGGCTCGCGCGGTTTTACCACACGAGTGTGGATTATCTTGTGGGGCTCACGGAGGAGCGGGCTCCTTACCCTAAAAAGAAATAGTACATAGTGCCATGTTCTCACACGGGTGCGAGGGGGATGCAGCGCGACAGCGCTGCTTTTGTCCCTGCACTGTGCAGGGGGGCGGGGGGAAGGCAGCGCCTTTGGCGCTGCACGGAATAAGGGGGCCATTCTCTCACGTGAGAGAATGGCCCCCTTGGACCCCCAAGAGAACG
>ERZ507065.1236-NODE-1236-length-10865-cov-3.424144_pt1 | contig 10865 bp, 9 predicted proteins | sample MGYA00513785_ERZ507065 | MGnify/ENA metagenome assembly ERZ507065
TCCGATCTCGCATTCCAGAACGGCGCAAAGAGCGCTGCCGTGATTACCCAGCTGGGCGATGACTATTCCTCAGGCCTTGGATCCTATTTTAAGGAAGCCTTTGCAAAATTGGGCGGCAACATTGTCAGCGAGGAACAGTTCCAGACAAACCAAACTGATTTCAAGGCCATCCTGACCAACATAAAGGCGGCTGACCCTGACATCATCTTTGCCCCGTCCTCCATCACCACTGCCCCGTTAATCATCAAGCAGGCCAGGGAGCTGGGAATCACGGCTACCATTGCTGCCGGCGATACATGGGAGAACTCCACCATCATCGAGAACGCGGGCGCCGACTCTGAAGGAGTCGTAATCTCCACCTTCTTTGACGAGGCGGAACCGGCTAACGACGAGGCTGCGGCCTTCATCAAGGGCTTCAAGGAATACCTGGTAAAGGAAAAGCAGGAAGACATTATCCCGGCTGTCTCCGCCCTGGGTTACGATTCCTACCTGGCTGCCATCAAGGCCATAGAGGACGCAGGCTCCACCGATACCACCGCCATCCGCGACGCCCTTAAGAATGTAGAGATTGACGGCGTAACAGGAAACATCACATTTAATGAGACCGGCGATGCCAACAAAGATATCGCGTTCATCAAGACCATCAAGGACGGCAAGTTCCAGTTCCTGACCACCACTACCGTAGAATAGGGTATCTGGCTAATTACATATGGATACAGGGCCGCAGGCGGCATCCGCTGCTGCCTTCGGTCTTAACCAGCCTTGGACGTTCCAGGGCTGGTTGTATGTTTCAACGGATTTCTGGATACGGACCTTACTATAAAAACACAGGAGGCAGACTCATATGAGTTTAACAACATTTCTTCAGCAATGCCTGACCGGCATCTCCCTTGGCGGGGCATATGCGCTCATTGCCATTGGCTACACCCTGGTCTACGGCATCCTCCGCCTCATCAATTTCGCTCACGGCGATATCTTCATGATGGCCGGATACTTTATGATATTTGCAATGGCAAGCCTGCCATGGTTCATTGCCATTCCCGTCACCCTGATTGTGACCATTCTTCTGGGCGTCACCATAGAGCGGGTGGCCTACCGCCCCTTGCGCTCCGCACCCAGAATGTCTGTTATGATTTCAGCCATTGGTGTTTCCTACCTTTTGCAGAACCTGGCCACCTACCTCTTTACCGCCCTGCCCAAAGGGTATCCGGAGATTCCATTCTTAAAGAAAATCTTCCGGATAGGCGGACTGTCCGCCTCCTTTGTCACCTTCCTTACGCCTGTCCTGACCCTGGTACTGGTTTATCTTCTCATTCTGCTGATTAACCACACCAAAATAGGCATGGCCATGATGGCGCTTTCCAAGGATTATGAGACAGCCTCCCTTATGGGCATTAAAATCAATAAGACCATCACCTTTACCTTCGCGGTGGGGTCCCTGCTGGCCGGTATTGGCTCCATTCTGTATTTTACGGACCGTATGACCGTTTTCCCCTTCTCCGGCGCCCTTCCAGGCTTAAAATGCTTTGTGGCCGCCGTGTTCGGAGGAATCGGCAGCATTCCCGGAGCTGTCATCGGAGGTTTTATCCTGGGACTTGGAGAGACGGCCCTGGTAGCCATGGGACAGTCCACCTTCAGCGATGCATTTACGTTTATCCTGTTGATTGTCATGCTTCTCATCCGTCCCACTGGACTCTTTGGTGAGAAGACGACCGATAAAGTGTGAGGTGGCGGACATGAAGAATATGACAAAGAACAAAAACAAAATATATTCCCTCATTGCCCTGGCGGTAATCATAGGTTTCCTGGCATTCCTGCAGTCTGACACTGCCGAATACAGCTACCAGATATCCATTCTGGAGAGAAGCGCCATCTATGCGGTGGTGGCTGTTTCCATGAACCTGCTGACCGGCTTTACAGGTCTGTTCTCGCTGGGACAGGCAGGATTTATGGCTATCGGCGCCTATGTGGTGGCTATCTTTACCATTCCGGTGGGATCCAGGGCCAGCGTATACTATGTAAGCGGCATATCACCGGTGATTGCCAATATCCAGCTGCCTATACCCGTGGCTCTGCTCCTTGGCGGACTGGCCGCAGCAGCCATGGCTGCCCTTATCGGAATCCCGGTGCTGCGCTTAAAGAGCGATTACCTTGCCATCGCAACCCTTGGCTTTTCGGAAATTATCCGGGCGTTCATTGCAGCTCCCATGTTTGACACCATTACCAACGGTTCCTACGGTCTTAAGAGCATACCGGGCTTTCCCAATATCTTTGCGGTATTCGTTCTGGCCGCCCTGTGCATTGCCCTGATGGTGCTTCTCATCAACTCCTCCTACGGCAGGGCCTTTAAGTCCATCCGGGAGGACGAGGTGGCTGCCCAGTCCATGGGAATCAACCTCTTTCATTACAAGGAGCTTTCCTTTGTGATTTCCTCCTTCTTCACAGGAGTGGGAGGCGGGATGCTGGCCATGTTTATGCGATCCATTGACTCCAAAACCTTCCAGGTGGCCCTTACATATGATATTCTGCTGATTGTGATCTTAGGCGGCATCGGCAGCGTCACCGGCAGCGTGGCGGGCGCTTTCCTGGTCACCGCAGGCAGGGAGCTGCTGCGCTTCTTCGATGAGCCCCTGACCATTGCCGGGGTAAGCATTCCTCTGTTCCGATCCGGATTCCGTATGGTCATTTTCTCCATCCTTCTGATGGCCGTGGTCCTCTTCTACCGCCGCGGTATCATGGGGAACCACGAATTCTCCTGGGACGGACTGTTCCGGCTCATACAGAGCATTCCTGACAGGTTTAAGGGAGGCAGGAAAAGGCCCTCTTCCGCTAAGAAGGGAGGCATCCACTGATGAACAACATGAAAAACAGTGTAAAAAACGTATTACATATGGAAAGCATCACCATGCAGTTCGGCGGCGTCGTGGCAGTGAACGGACTGACCCTGGATGTAAATGAACACGAAATCGTGGCCCTCATCGGGCCCAACGGCGCAGGCAAAACCACTGCCTTTAACTGTGTTACCGGTATTTACCAGCCCACCTTTGGTTCTGTATCCTTTAACGGGGAAGTCATACTGGCCGATACGCCCCAGGGCAAGATGCGCCGCCTCTACGAGGGCGATGTATCCCCCACGGACCTGACTCCTGTGCGCAAGACACCGGACCAGATTACCAAGCTGGGCATTGCCAGGACCTTCCAGAACATCCGTCTCTTCGGCGCCCTGACCGTGTTTGAAAATGTCCTGATTGCCAAACATATGCGGGCAAAGCAGAATGTGTTTTCAGCCACACTGCGCCTCAACCATGCTGAGGAAAAACGCATGCGCGAGGAGTCCATGGCGCTTCTGGAAATGCAGGGACTGGCCCATTTAAAGGACGAGGTTGCCTCCTCCCTGCCCTACGGACTCCAGCGCCGTCTGGAGATTGCCAGAGCCCTGGCCACCAGTCCCAGCCTGCTCCTTCTGGATGAACCGGCAGCCGGCATGAATCCACAGGAAACCCAGGACCTGACTGATTTTATCCACAAAATCAGGGACGATTACCACCTGACCATCTTTATGATAGAGCACCACATGGATTTGGTCATGCAGATATCAGACCGCATTTACGTGCTGGATTTCGGCAAGCTCATAGCCCACGGCACGCCCGACCAGGTCCAGAACAATCCAAAAGTAATAGAAGCATATCTGGGGGTGAGTGAAGATGCTGAAGATTAATGATTTAAGAGTAAATTACGGCGGTATCGAGGCTGTAAAGGGAATCAGCTTTGAGGTACCGGAGAAATCCATTGTCACCCTCATAGGCGCCAATGGAGCAGGCAAAAGCACCACCCTGCGGGCCATCGCAGGACTTGTAAAAGCCTCGGCAGGCTCCATCCAGTTTGACGGTACAGAGCTGTTAGGCATGGATACCCCTGATATTGTATCAAAGGGCATCACCCTTGTCCCTGAGGGCAGACGGGTGTTCCCGGACATGACCGTTATCGAGAACATAAAAATCGGAGCCTATTTGAGAACCGATTCCCTGGACCAGGATATAGAATGGGTCTACAGCCTGTTCCCCAGGTTAAAGGAGCGCAGCTGGCAGTTAGCCGGCACGCTGTCTGGAGGGGAGCAGCAGATGCTGGCCGTGGCCAGGGCCCTTATGAGCCATCCAAAGCTGATGATGATGGATGAGCCGTCCCTTGGCCTGGCCCCTCTCATTGTCCAGGATATATTCAACATCATAAAGGAAATCAACAAACAGGGCGTGACCATTCTTCTGATTGAGCAGAACGCCAACATGGCCCTGCGTATTGCTGACCAGGGTTATGTGCTGGAAACAGGCCGGATTTCCCTGTCAGGCACCGGCAGGGAGCTGCTGGCAGATGAGTCTGTGAAGGCGGCTTATCTGGGGAAGAAAAAGAAATAAGACGTGTAAAGGCCGGGAAGCGATGCTCCCCGGCCTTTGATCTATAGTTCTATCACTTATATCACAGAGTTTCACTACAAACTGGTATACCCATAAGCATTCACCAACGCATCCAGCTTCCTTCCCTGCTTACACAGAGGGCAGTCCCTGTAGTCATAATACGTATAATCAGGCAAATCCTTCCTGCCAAAAATAGACGTGATCCTGTATCCGTTGAGCTCCTCCAATGTGCTGAAAATAGCGGTAACAGCTCTCAGGTTGCCTCCGTAATACCGGATGGACTCGATTCCCTTGTTCAGTGCCAGACCTGTGGTCACGGACGCGGTCAGGATGATGACATTCTTATCCCGAATCATGGGTAGTATGTTCTCCTTGAATATCATCTGGCTGTTGCTGTTGAACTCCGGAGTCACGATGTAGATAGTCTTATGGGCATTCATGGAGAGAACACCGGCGCTGGTCAGTTCCTCAGCCAGGAAACTGCCCACGACCTGGGTTCCCTCAAGACATACAATGGTATCTACCACCGTGTCATAGAGGAACAGCCCCGACAGGCTCCTTGCTATCTCCTGGGCCTCGCTGAGCCTGGTCTTTAAGGTGGTCATATCCAGATAATAATTGATATGGGCATGGTTGGTGGCAAAGTGTCCCGGTGTAACCTTAAGCGGTGCATTACAGCCGGTGGTATGTATCTTAACATACTTATTATCCATAAAAGCGCCCCCTTTTACAATGGTACGGACATCGGTTTCCATATGTATTATTATACTAAATAATCCTCCCCGGTACAAGAGCAATCCGGCTGTCTTACCATTTTCCGCTAAAAATTACGAACATCCTGTTATGTTCAGATCATCCCACCCATCCTGTAAAACAGGCGCCGTCACTGCTTCCCCGCAGCTTCGGCGCCTGTTACTTTTATCACTCAATCCTACAGATTTCTGTCATTTCCAGGATGACTCCACACTGTATCCTCGGTTTTCTTCTCCGGCTCATTGCCTCTGTCTGAATCCTCGGTTCCTGACTGGTTTCCCGGATGTGACCGTGTCTGCGGATTGGCCCGTTCCTCTGGATTCACCTGCTCCTGCGGACTGGCCTGTTCCTCTGGGTTTACCTGCTCCTGCGGATTGGCCTGTTCTGCATGATTCTCCCGCTCTCCCCGGTCAGCCTGGGTTTCCGGATTTACATGAAGCTCCTGCGAAGCCGTGCCTTTGTCATCATCCTCTTTTGGTTCCTCCGGCTCAGGAATGCCCTTAACCTTGCGGAATATCTTCATGAATTCCTTACCGGTGATCGTCTCCTTGTCAATGAGGAATGCGGCTATCTGGTCCATGGCATCCTTGTTATCGCTTAAGAGACGCTTTGCCTCATCGTAGGAATCCTTCAGTATCTTCATGATCTCCTGGTCAATCTCAGCTGCCGTTGCATCGCCGCAGTTTAATACGGCCCGGCCTGTCAGGTACTGATTCTCCTGGGATGCAAGCCCCATGAGGCCGAATTTATCAGACATGCCATACTGGGTAACCATGGCCCTGGCCAGGTTTGTAGCCTGCTGGATATCGTTGGCTGCTCCCGTGGTAACTGTCTCAAATACGATTTCCTCTGCGGCACGTCCGGCCATCAGCTCTACCAGCCTGGCCTCCAGCTCCTTCTTCGTATTGAGGTACTTCTCCTCCTCCGGCACATTCATGACATATCCAAGAGCACCCATTGTCCTCGGCACAATGGTAATCTTCTGCACCGGCTCCGAATGCTTCTGGAGCGCGCTTACAAGAGCGTGGCCCACCTCATGATAGGATACAATGCGGCGCTCTTCCTTGCTCATGATGCGGTCCTTCTTTTCTTTACCCACAAGAACCACTTCCACCGCCTCAAACAAATCCTTCTGGGACACTGCGTTTCGGCCGTGCTTAACCGCATTGATGGCTGCCTCGTTCATCATGTTGGCAAGGTCGGCGCCCACTGCGCCTGATGTGGCCAGGGCTATCTCCTTAAAGTCTACGGATTCGTCCAGAAGCACATCCTTGGAATGTACCTTCAGTATATTGATACGGCCGTTCAGGTCCGGCTTATCCACCACCACTCGGCGGTCAAAACGTCCGGGACGAAGAAGGGCCGGATCCAGGACCTCAGGACGGTTGGTGGCGCCCAGCACCAGCAGTCCCTTGGTGGAATCAAATCCGTCCATCTCGGAAAGAAGCTGGTTCAGAGTCTGTTCACGCTCGTCGTTGCCGCCCATACGGCTGTCACGGCTGCGTCCAATGGCGTCAATCTCATCAATAAAGATAATACATGGGGCATTCTCAGTGGCGTTCTTAAACAAATCACGGACACGGGAAGCGCCCACGCCCACGAACATTTCCACAAAGTCAGAACCGGAAAGGGAATAAAAAGGCACATGGGCTTCGCCTGCCACTGCCTTGGCAAGCAGTGTCTTACCAGTTCCGGGAGGGCCCACCAAAAGGGCTCCCTTGGGCAGCTTGGCGCCAATCTTGGTGTATTTGCCCGGGTTGTGGAGGAAATCCACGATTTCTGTCAGCGACTCCTTGGCCTCGTCCTCACCGGCCACATCCTTGAAGGTGATGCCGGTTTCCTTCTGGACGTACATCTTGGCATTGGACTTGCCCACGCCCATGATTCCGCCGCCGCCCATACGCTTCATGGTGAAGTTCATAAGGAACAGCAGGAACAGGAATGGGACAGCGTAATTCAGCAGGACCAGAAGAAGGGTGCTGCTGTCGCTCTTCTCACGGTTGGTAACCACGTTATTATCCAGTATCCTGTTGACGAAATCATAATCCCCTTCCAGTCTCACCACATAATAATCCAGATTCTGGGAATACTTAGTATTACCCTTCTTAGGGATGACCGTGATTTCCGTGCTGCCCACCTTGATGGAGTCCACCTCGCCGGCTTCCACCATCTGGACGAACTCATTATAGGACAACTCCTGACGTTTCTTGGAATTCAGATAGTTGTTCATACTGCTGACCACGATAAATGTAAGTATGGCAGCAACCACCAGCATGGTTATGGTCTGCCAGTTACTTTTCATATTCGGGTCCTGTTTGTTATTATTATCCATATTGTACAAATTCTCCCTCTGAATGGGTCATCTATCAATTTCCAGCAAAAACCCATTCTCTACCATTATAGTGTCAGTCTCCCCATAAATCAAGAAAAGAACAATTAATTTTCTTAAATTTTTACAAAAAGTCCTGGATTTATTCTCAGTGAGGATGTATAATGTTTCAGTTATTTTTTTGATACTATATCAAACAAGTCACACGACACCCACAACAAGAAAAGGAGGTATCCCCATCATGCCAGTCAAATACGTATTCGTAACCGGCGGCGTAGTCTCCGGCCTGGGAAAAGGCATCACTGCGGCATCTCTCGGCCGCCTGTTAAAGGCCAGAGGCTACAAAGTGACCATGCAGAAGTTCGACCCCTACATCAACATCGACCCCGGAACCATGAACCCGGTCCAGCACGGAGAAGTCTTCGTGACCGATGACGGCGCCGAGACAGACCTGGACTTAGGCCACTATGAGCGTTTTATCGACGAAAGCCTTACCAGGAATTCCAACGTCACCACGGGCAAGGTCTACTGGACGGTCCTGCAGAAGGAACGCCGCGGAGACTTCGGCGGCGGAACCGTACAGGTAATCCCCCATATTACCAACGAAATCAAAAGCCGTTTCCACCGCAACTACACGGAAAACGAGACGGAAATCGCCATCATCGAGGTCGGCGGCACGGTCGGCGACATCGAAAGCCAGCCCTTCCTGGAGGCCATACGCCAGTTCCAGCACGATGCAGGCCCCGGCAGCACCTGCATCATCCACGTAACTCTCATTCCTTACCTGAAAGCCTCAGAGGAGCTTAAGACCAAGCCGACTCAGGCCAGCGTAAAAGACCTTCAGGGAATGGGCATTCAGCCCGATATCCTTGTCTGCCGTTCCGAACTCCCCCTGGACGACGGCATAAAGGCGAAAATCGCCCAATTCTGCAATGTTCCCAAACATCACGTACTCCAGAACCTGGATGTGGACGTGCTCTATGAAGTACCCCTTGTAATGGAGGAAGAGCATCTGGCCCAGTCCGCCTGTGAATGCCTGGATCTGCCCTGTCCGGAGCCGGACCTGACAGACTGGAAAGCCATGATAGACGCCTGGAAGCATCCGGAGCAGGAAGTGACCGTGGCCCTGGTAGGCAAATACATCCAGCTTCACGACGCCTACATTTCCGTGGTGGAAGCCCTGAAGCACGGCGGGGTGGCCAACCGTGCCGCGGTCCACATCAAATGGGTGGATTCCGAGACAGTCACGCCGGAAAATGCCCCCGAAATCTTTAAAGATGTGAGCGGTATCCTGGTACCCGGCGGCTTTGGCGACCGCGGCATTGACGGAAAGATTCACGCCATCCAGTATGCCCGGGAACACCGCATACCATTCCTTGGACTTTGTCTGGGAATGCAGCTGTCCATTGTGGAGTTTGCCAGAAATGCGGCCGGATACGCGGATGCCCACAGCGTGGAGCTGAATCCCGCCACCACCCATCCCGTCATCCATCTGATGCCGGAACAGAACGGAGTGGAGGACATCGGCGGCACCTTAAGGCTGGGATCCTATCCCTGTGTCCTGGACAAGGCCTCCAAAGCTTATGGCCTGTACGGCGAAACCACAATCTATGAGCGCCACAGACACCGCTACGAAGTCAATAACGACTACCGCACCGTGCTTACCAAATGCGGCATGATGCTCTCCGGCCTGTCCCCCGACGGACGGATTGTGGAGATGATAGAGCTTCCGGGCCATCCCTGGTTCATTGCCACCCAGGCCCATCCTGAGCTCAAATCCAGGCCCAACCGTCCCCATCCCCTGTTTAAAGGTTTCATAGAGGCCGCTTTAAAGCAAAAGGGATGTAAATAATCTTAAAAAAGCCGCGGCATCGTCAGCGGAAATTCCACAAAATAGGGCCGCCATTTTGAAAGAAATGGCTGCCCTGCTTTTGATCTGCCAGTATGAATCATCCGCCTTTGCGCAAACTATGGTTAAGATTCAATCATAAGCGCATCACAAGGAGGTGAATCCCAAATGGATCACAAGGAAAAAGACGATTTTGACGTTGACATACAAGCCTGCTCCGCCATGGACTGCACCGGCCTGATTCCTTCCCTGCCCCAGGATGAGGCGGAAAAGGAAGCCTATGAGGACCTCTATCCCTATGTCACCAAGGCTGTTTCATCGGACAAGGAATAACGGAAGGCAGGCAGGACGGCACAGTACAATGCCGCACAAATTAAAACGGAGCCGAGGCCCTTTGCCTTTGCTCCGTTTCGTTTTATACATCACCCATGCATAAATCTGCTTAAAAACTCCTGGGTCTGAAGCTGTTTGGGCGCTCCAAATATCTGAGAGGGTTCTCCCTCCTCCACAATCACTCCCCCTGCCATAAATACCACATGGCTGGACACATCCCTGGCAAAGGCCATTTCATGTGTGACGATAATCATGGTAAGGCCCTCTCCTGCCAGCTTGCGCATGACCTCCAGCACCTCGCCCACCATCTGCGGGTCCAGTGCCGATGTGGGCTCGTCAAACAGCAGAACCTCAGGCTCCATGGCCAATGCCCTGGCAATGGCCACCCTCTGTTTCTGTCCGCCGGAAAGCTGTCTGGGCTTGGCGTTGATATAAGGCGCCATTCCCACCTTTTCCAGATAATACATGGCATTCTTATGGGCATCTGTCTTGTTCTTCTTAAGCACCTTGACCTGTCCGATTATACAGTTCTCCAACACAGTCATGTTGTTAAACAGATTAAAGCTCTGGAACACCATTCCCACCTTGGAGCGGTACTGGGGCGCATTGACCTTCTTATCGGCAATATTGGTTCCATGGTACATGATTTCGCCTGTGGTAGGCGTTTCCAAAAGATTCAGGCATCTGAGCAGTGTGGATTTTCCGGAACCCGACGCGCCGATAATGCAGGTCACATCCCCGCTGCTGACTGAAAAGTCAATATCCTTAAGCACAGGATTGGTGCCGAAGGTTTTGCTCAAATGACGGATTTCTAATATCCTGTCTCCTTTCATCGCGCATCCTCCTTCTTCTTATCCTTTTCATCCGGGAACCGGTACATACCGCTGGTATGGGCCAGGGTGTCGGTGGTGGCCAGGTCGTAGCTATCCGAGCCGTCCATCCTGTTTTCCCACCAGCGAAGGATTCTGGAGCAGGTGAATGTCATGATGAAATATACAATCATGGTGATGGTATATGCCTCGAAATTCATGTACAAGGCTCCCGCAGCTGCCTTTGTCTTATACAGCAGCTCCGTGACGCCGATAACAGAGAGCACGCAGCTGTCCTTGATGTTGATGATCAGGTTGTTGCCGATCTGAGGCATGATGTTGCGCAGGGCCTGGGGCAGAATCACGTAAATCATGGTCTG
>ERZ507065.1237-NODE-1237-length-10862-cov-3.586472_pt1 | contig 10862 bp, 10 predicted proteins | sample MGYA00513785_ERZ507065 | MGnify/ENA metagenome assembly ERZ507065
TCAGACGTGTGCTCTTCCGATCTAAGGGAACCCGATCGACAACCTCGCCCCGATTGCAGCCGCAGGCATACCGATCATCAGTGTATGCGGCGATAACGATCAGACCGTCCCCTACAAGGAAAACATGGATGTCGTACGTTCGCGCTACCTTGCGGCAGGAGGTCCGGTGGAAGTTATCCTAAAGAAAGGGTGCGACCATCATCCACATAGTTTGGACAATCCGGAACCGGTAGTAGACTTCATCCTTCGCCAGCAGCCGGAGTACGAAAAGTACATACATTATAATATACGCGGAAGTTTACAGAACTCGTTCCGTAAATTCGAAAAAGAACGCCGGGCACGGGTCGCTTTTCTGGGAGGCTCCATCACGGAAATGAACGGATGGCGCAATATGATAGAGCAACAGCTACAACAACGTTTCCCTTATACACAGTTCGAATGGGTAGAAGCAGGCATCGGTTCGACCGGGACAACTCCGGGGTCTTTCCGCCTGCAGCATGATATCCTTTCGAAGGGGAAAGTCGACCTTCTTTTCGTCGAGGCCGCCGTAAACGACGACACGAACAGATTCAGTGCCCTCGAACAGGTGCGCGGTATGGAAGGGGAAGTGCGCCATGCTTTGGAAAGCAATCCAGAAATGGATATCGTGATGCTGCACTTCATCTATGATCCGTTTATCCCAATGATCGCCCGCCGTCAGATGCCAGATGTCATCCTAAATCACGAACGGGTGGCGAACCACTACCTTATTCCTTCGATCAATCTCTGCCAGGAGATCGGTGAACGAATGCAAGACGGCGAGTTTACCTGGGACGATTTCGGCGGCACTCATCCGAAACCTTTCGGACATAAATTTTATGCTGCTGCCATCGGCCACCTTTTCGATGAGATGTGGAAAGGAGTTTCACCGGCAGGAACGATCGAGGCACACGAAATTCCGGCCAAGCCACTGGATCCCTACAGTTATTATAACGGAGATTTCATTGCTCTCGAAAAAGCCCACTTAAACAAAGGTTGGAAATTAGTAGACAACTGGCATCCCGACAACAAGGCCGGCAAGCGGAACGGCTTTGTCGATGTTCCTATGTTAGAAGCTACACGTCCAGGAGACCGACTAACACTGGATTTCCAAGGAAAAGCGATCGGCATCTTCTGCGTCAGCGGACCTTCTGCAGGAATTTTGGAATATAGTGTCGACGGCGCCCCGTTCAAAGAACTGGATACTTTCACTGAATGGAGCCACAATCTTTATATCCCCTGGGTCTACATGCTAGAAACGGAACTGAAAGACATGGATCACAAACTGGTTCTCCGTATATCAAAAAAGAAGAACCCCGCCTCACAGGGTACGGAATGCCAGATACGGAATTTCGTAGTGAACGGCAGATGATCATACATCATGTATTCGGCTGGATATCATCCCAGCCTGCACCGCCATTCGCTCCGATAATCCAGTTAAAGGTATAATGCCGTTCCATGACAACACCCCCGTTCAACGAAGCCGGAGCTTCTTTTCCATGAATTCGTGCTTCCACACAAGCCCAATCATACCGAAGTGTAATATCGGCAGCATCCAATATTTCGGACTGCGAACGGGGAAAACCTTTTGAAAGCAATTCAGAGCAGCCTTTATGTTGCCAGAAAATAGCAGCCAAGACAGGGACATCGATAATCTCGGACGGATAGGGTAAATCATCTACAATGCCTGCCGCCCAAAGCAAGACACCTGCACATTCGTAGCGCCATCCGAACTGAATGCACTCTTGTTCTTCCGGATCGGGATTATCGATATAAGCGGCTTCGGCCGGTGACAAGTAAGATTCTATCTTGTACAATTGTTCCATCTTTTTAAAATAGAACAGAGCTTCTTCCCGTCCCGAGCCTTCCGAGAGTATGACTTCCGAATAGACGGCTACGGCAAACAATGCGGCGGCTCGTTGCACTATCTCCTTCCGGCTTCTCAAACGGGCTTCGCTTTCCAATACTTCGCTACGCAAATATTCCATATAAGGAATATGCTTCTCTTCAAGCAACGCGATAGAACGCAAACGTCTTTCCACATCTGCCTGAGTTTCTTCCGGGCGGTTCCCGTCCAGAAAATCGGCATTCCCGACCGGGATAAACTCGGTCAACTGGCTTTCGCCTTTGGCAGAGAAGAGAAGTTTTCCTTCACCGGTAAAGATCTGCATGCTCGGATAGAGCAGAAAACCGTTCACGTCTCCGGCAATCTCAAACAAACGGTTCAGGATATAGTTCGTCCGATCTTCATTGTCGTTCAGATCGAAAGTGATACCCGTCACACAGTTGAACACACGTATCTGACACAAGACATTTTCTTTCAGTTCAGCTAACAGCGTCTTCACCTGCGAAAAATAATTGGCCATACCGGATGTATGGGAAGCAATAAAATCCGGCTTGCTTCGCCGGTGCTTGATCGAGAAGATAACATGCGTTCCATCCGGTAAAGTCAGGTCGACCGTTTCATCTTCGCAGACTAACTCTTCGGCCATCTCTTTAAAACGTTCCTGAATTGCTTTCACGATACGGTTAGGATCTCCGATGACCGTATACAAAGTAACATTCGCTTTTTCCATTTTCTTACTTTTTTATATCCGAGCCACCGGATGGTTATAGCATTCTACAAAAATAGCAAATTATAAACATCCGCAAAGAAAATAGACAGGATGATGCAACCCTTTTTCCTCCCCATTCATCATATTAGAAACAAACACCAGATATTATTATGAACAAGTTACTTTCGACTATTTCATCCGCTATCTTGTTGATGGCCGGATTGTATCTATCTTCCTGCAGTGATAATGACGACATCAAGCTGACAGGCATAGATGGGCGGCCCAGTGTCCTTCTTTCAAACGGGCAGGTTACCGCCTCATTCGCCTACTCCGGCAACCAGTTTGCCGGGATCCAATATCCGGACGGGCAAGCGGCTCACTTCAATTATGAAGACGGAGAATTTGTCAGCATATCCTACACGCCTCCTAAAGATGTAGCCGACGGGCATGCCTGGGTACATTTTGCCAAAACCGGAGACAAGACTTACAAGATCAGTCACGGTGGTGAACCGTCGATGGACATAGATTATCGAGAAGAGGTAGCACTCGATGCAAACGGTTTACCCATCAAAGTTTCCTTCACCGGTATTTTCCAACAGGGGGCAAATGGAGAAAAACAGATCAAGGAAGGCGACCGATATGCCTTTCTGACTTTCGATCCTGCCACCCGGCAACTGCTCAGACAGGAAATATACGACAATGAATCCAACCTGCTAGTAAAATACACGTATGAATACGACAATGCCTCCGGCAGTATCAGCCATTTGGAATTTCCCATGTGGTTCTTAGGCTGGTGGTATTATAACCATGTCTACTCCTATGACTTTAAGAATGTTCAGTTCTTGAACCATCACCATAATATAACGAAGATCACATCTGAAAACAGCGAGGGGAACCGCTCCTCCGTTACATATACATATAAATATAATAAAAACAATTTTCCCGTTTCCGTATTTTGTGACAAATGGGAAGATGAAGAAGTGGGAATCCGGTATTGAAAAGCTACCGATAATAACCAAAGAAACTGATATTTTAGACAATCGTACTTACCCGTTTGAATGTACCTTTGCATGTTTTATCAGATAAAAAAGAAAAAAGATGATTGACATACAAAGTAACAATGGGAACTCCAAACTTTTTCTCCTTACCCTGTTAGGGATGTTGACGGCATTCGGGCCGTTTGTCACCGATATGTATCTCCCCAGCCTGCCTTCAATGGGAGAATATTTCAGGACAACACCATCATTGGTACAATTGGGTTTGACAGCCAGTATGATCGGACTAGCGACAGGACAAATCTTTTTCGGACCGCTAAGTGACAAGTACGGGCGTCGTTCACCATTGTTGGCTGCCATGTATCTTTTTATTATTGCCACGATAGGCTGCATCTTTGCTCCCACTATCGAGATATTTGTAGTGCTGCGTTTGCTACAAGGGATTGCGGGTGCCGGCGGTATCGTAATCTCCCGTTCTGTCGCGACAGACATGTTCACCGGTAAGGAGTTGGCAAAGACACTTGCGATCATCGGGGCCATCAATGGAGTCGCTCCCGTAGCCGCCCCGATCATCGGAGGAGGATTGACGGAAGGGATCGGCTGGAAAGGGATCTTCTGGGTGTTACTGGCATTAGGAATCATCCTGCTATTAGGATGCCGGCTATTCCGAGAATCGCTACCGAAAGAACGACGCAAGGCAACAAAATGGCGTAACGTATTTGCCAGTTTCGGCCGTGTATTGCGAAACCGGCGTTATGTGGCCTACGTCCTTCAATTCGGATTCGCACAAGGTGTGCTGTTTGCTTACATAGCTTCTTCTCCTTTCATTGTGCAGAAATATTACGGGTTTTCCGCTTTCGGGTTCAGCATCTGCTTCGCAGCCAATGCAGTTGCGATCGGGTTAGCCGCCGGCTTATCCGTCAGATTCCGCCAGCCGGAAAACAGTACATTCGCCAGCAGCATAGGTATGCTTATCCTTTCCGCTATCGTATGTATAGCCATGAACCTAAATTGTAATTTCTGGATATACGAGGGATTGCTGATTGCTCTACTTTTCATGATGGGCTTTTCTTTCACCTCAACCACCGCCTTGGCAATGGAATGCGAACGCGAACATGCCGGCACAGCTTCAGCTTTATTGGGTGCGGTCGGGTTCGGGTTCGGAGGATTGGTATCCCCTTTAGTCGGGCTAGGCGATACGATGGCCACAGCGGGCATTGTCTTTATGGCATGCGCAGCTTGCTCTTTGGCCTGCATACTTTGGGTAAGGAGGAACAACGCATTCCGGGGAACGGATCATGGATCATACCGAAATTAATTTAGCAAACAATTCAGACAAAATAAAACCTCCAACCATCTATGTGTTAGATAATTGGAGGTTTATAAAAGTGGTCCCACTTGGGCTTGAACCAAGGACTCCCTGATTATGAGTCAGGTGCTCTAACCAACTGAGCTATAGGACCTGCTCAGAGTACTGCTCTGAAATCGGGTGCAATATTACGATTTATAATCGAGATATGCAAATGTTCACAGAAAAACTTCTCTTTTTAAGCCATCATCCATTGTAATGCATTTATCCTTTTTATTCCATTATAATCAGCATCCGGATCTTCGTCTAAAGTAAGGATATAATCACTCTTTGAAAGAAAGAGGAAGCATGGGGAAGACTCTTCAAGCAAGAGAAGAAAGCGGGGCGCAGCCAGTGTCTTCTGCACCATCTGCGTCCCATGAATACTTACTTTTCTGCAGTTTCTTCTGCCCCGAATTCCATCAGGTAAGCCTTGATGAAATCATCTATCTTGCCATCCATCACACCATTGACGTCGGAGGTCTGGTAGTTGGTACGATGGTCTTTCACACGACGGTCGTCGAACACGTAGCTACGGATCTGAGAACCCCATTCGATCTTTTTCTTTCCCGCTTCCACCTTTGCCTGTTCTTCCATACGATGTTGCAATTCCTTGTCGTACAAGATTGAACGCAATTGGCGCATCGCATTCTCCCGGTTCTTAGGCTGGTCGCGGGTTTCCGTATTCTCGATCAGGATTTCTTCTTCTTCGCCCGTGTAAGGATCTTTAAACTGATAGCGCAGACGCACTCCGGACTCCACCTTGTTCACGTTCTGCCCACCGGCACCTCCCGAACGGAAAGTATCCCAAGAGATAGCCGCCTGATCAATCTTCACCTCGATCGTATCGTCGACCAGCGGGGTGACAAAGACAGAAGCAAATGAAGTCATTCGCTTACCTTGCGCGTTATAAGGAGACACACGTACCAGACGATGCACGCCGTTTTCGCCCTTCAAATATCCGTAAGCATAGTCGCCTTCGATGTTGAGAGTCGCTGTTTTAATACCAGCCTCATCCCCTTCCTGGTAGTTGGCTACGGAAATCTTATATCCGTTCGCCTCCGCCCAACGCGTATACATACGGAGCAGCATGGATGCCCAGTCCTGGCTTTCCGTACCGCCGGCACCGGAGTTGATCTTCAGCACACAACTCATCTGGTCGGCTTCCTGGCGCAACATATTGCGAAACTCCAGGCTTTCCACCAACTGGATGGCATTGCCATAAGCCTCGTCAACTTCTTCTTCGCTGACAATCCCTTCTTTTACATAATCATAAGCCAACTGCAATTCTTCCGCTGCAGCATGAACCTCGTTGTAAAGTTCGATCCACTTTTTCAGTTCTTTTACTTTCTTCATCTGGACTTCCGCCCGTTTGGCATCTTCCCAGAAACCGGGATCATGAGTGCGTAACTCTTCCTCTTCTAACTGGATGGTTTTACCATCTATGTCAAAGATACCCCCTCAGCGCTTGCTCGCGCTCCAACACATTGTGTAGTTGGTCTGATGTGATCATAAAAATTCTTGTTTTTAAATTTGTCCGGCAAAGATACTCAATTTTCCTGACTATCAAAATGTCACTACTACCCCATATAAATCGGATTACTACCCCATATATTCAGAATTAGTAGCAAGGGTAATATTTTTTAACATTTCTATTTGTACATAAGACACCTCTTTTTTCTACCGAAATGACAAAAGCCCGACGGGGAGTTTATTTCCGTCGGGCTTTTGTCATCGGTGCGTTTATCAAGGACGATCAGGAAAGGTTTGAAGCTTCTTCGTACATCTTCTCGATCGAATCCGCGTATTTCTTCAAAATAACTGAACGGCGGAGCTTGAGCGTATCCGTCAGTTCAGACCCCATCGTAAAGGGTTCGGACAACAAGGTGAAACGCTTGATCTTCTCATAAGAAGCCAGATTCTTCTGATTTTCCTCGATATGTGTCTCGATCAGGCGAAGGACTTCCTTATTCCGAACAAGCTCTTCCCGGCTACCGACAGCCAGCCCCTTTTCTTCGGCATACTTTTCCAATAACGAATAAGCGGGAACAATCAACGCACTGACAAACTTACGCTGGTCGCCGATAACGGCAATCTGTTCGATATACTGATCACCGCTCATAACCATTTCAATTGCCTGTGGGGCGATATATTTACCATTCGATGTTTTATACAAATCCTTGATACGTTCGGTGAAGAACAACGTGTTTCCTTCCATCCTTCCGGCATCTCCCGTACGGAAATAACCGTCTTCCGTAAACGCCTTTTCATTTTCAGCCGGTTTATTATAGTAGCCGGACATCACAGTCTTGCCTTTTACCAGGATTTCGCTATTCTCCGGATCGATTCGCACCTGTACATCCGGCATGACATCGCCGATCGAGCCGAACTGGAATCCGATTTCAGGATAGAAGCAGACGGTTGCCGTCGTCTCGCTCAAACCGTAGCCATACACAATCGGAATATTGACAGACTGCAAAAATTCATTGACTGTATCCGAAAGCGGCGCACCGGCCACCGGGAAAAAACGGCCGCGTTCGATCCCTAACACCCGTTTCAACAAATTGAAAACGGTCTTATTATACATTTCGAACTTCAGCTTCAACCCACAAGGAGCCGAGATGCCCTTATTTTTATATTCCAGGTTATACTTGCGCCCGGTCTCGATAGCATCCAAAAAGATTCTCTTCATGGTGGGAGACGACGAGTTGATCTTTTCATGCACGCCTGCATATACCTTCTCCCAAAAACGGGGAACGTTGCACATCAACGTAGGATGCACCTCCGGCAATGTCTTCTGAATCATTTTAGGATCTTGGTTGATCGCAATCGTCACTCCCTTATGCAGACAATAGTAAGACCACGCTTTTTCAAAAATATGAGTCAGCGGCAGGAAACACATGGAAAGATCCTTATCCGTTACCATCGGAAGGCGGATATCATGGATACGCATAGCTTCCAGATAATTGGAATGATGGAGCATGACCCCTTTGGACTCGCCGGTCGTCCCGGAAGTATATATTATGGTAGCCAAGTCTTCCGGCACCGCTTCGTTCATACGGATCTTCACCGTTGTCTCGGCATGCGCATTATCGCCCAGCCGCAGGAAATCGTCAAAATAAATCGAGGTCTTGTCTTCCGGATTCAACTTGACAGCCTGATCAAACACGACCAGGCGCTTCAGGTATTGGGATTCTTTCTGCACCTTGAATGCATTATTATACTGCAACTGCTCGCCAACAAACAATGTATGTATATGAGCATCATTGATTATATACTCGATCTGCCCCGGAGAATTCGTCGCGTACATCGGAATAGAGACCACACGATTCGCATATGCCCCGAAATCCGTATAAAAGCATTGCGGCATATTCTGTGAATAAACCCCGATATTCTCCTGTACTCCTATCCCGAATTCGGCCATTGCCTTAGCCGTAAGCATAACTTTTTCAGAGAATTCCTTCCAAGATATTTTTAACCATTTCCCAGTTGCATTATCACGATATTTCAATGCAGTACGGGAACCATATTTTTCTGCCTGTCGATGAACCAACTCGGCATAATGGTAGTAAATCATAATTCTTTGTTTTGAATTGCTCCTGCAAAAGTACTGTTTTCTATTCTATTTGTCATGAGATTAGCCTCTTTTTTACACAAAAACGTCGGATTTGTGCAATATTAATGTTAAATTAGGATAAACATAGTAGTATGTATTGCATAGTACATAGGCAATACATATATTTGTAGCGTAAAACAAAATAAAAATGAATGCAGAGAACGTAAAATCACAAATGAGAAAGGGAACATTGGAATATTGCATTCTATTGCTTCTCAAAAAAGAGCCGGCGTATACCTCTGACATTATCCAGAAGTTACAGGAAGCTAAATTGATTGTTGTGGAAGGTACCCTATATCCTCTGTTGACAAGATTAAAGAATAGTGAACTATTAAGTTACCAGTGGATAGAATCTACTCAAGGACCGCCTCGCAAGTATTACCAACTTACCCCGAAAGGAGAAGAATTCCTCGGTGAACTGGAAACATCCTGGCAGGAGCTGAACGATACAATCAACCACATCAGAAACAATTAAAATCAGAAAACAATGAAGAAGACACTGACAGTTAATTTGGGAGGAACGGTTTTCCACATTGACGAAGATGCATACCAACTGCTCGATAAATATCTGGCAAACCTCCGCATCCACTTCCGCAAGGAAGAAGGTTCGGAAGAGATTATGAACGATTTTGAAATGCGTATCTCCGAACTGTTCAATGAGCGGGTTCGATTGGGGCATGAAGTGATCACGATCGAACATGTCGAAGAGGTAATCAAACGCATGGGCAAGCCGGAAGAATTGTTCGAAGGCGAAGAAGAAAAAGAATACAAGGAAGAAGCCAAGGCACAAGCTTTCCAGGAAGAGGAGATCCCCAGAGGCCCGAAAAAGCTGATGCGCGATCCGGATAACCGGGTATTGGGAGGTGTAGCCGGTGGTATCGCCGCTTATACGGGATGGGACGTGACGGCTGTGCGCCTTGCCATGATCATCCTGCTTTTCATTCCTTATGCACCGATCATTATCCTATACCTTATATTATGGCTGGTAATGCCGTTGGCACGGACCGCAGCCGACAAGCTGATGATGCGCGGGCAAAGTGTCACCCTCGAAAACATAGGCAAAACGGTTACAGATGGTTTCGAAAAGGTCAGCAATAATGTAAATGATTATATGAGTTCCGACAAGCCGAGAAGCTTTCTGCAAAAACTGGCAGATTTGTTTGTCGGAGTGGTAGGTTTCATCCTCAAATTCCTGGCCATACTGATCGGGATCATCCTGCTACCGCCATTACTGCTTGCCGCTTTTATTTTGGTTGTCGTCACCTTTGCTCTTATTGTCGGAGGTACAGGTTTCCTATATCAATTGTCACCGTTCGGGGCCGACCTGATATCAGGAGCGCCTATTTCGCTGACCATCATGGGATGCATCGATTTCATTTTGTTAATCGGCATTCCGATCTTCGCCCTCGTATATGCAATCTGCATGCAACTGTTCAAAGCAAAGCCATTGCCTGACACTGCAAAATGGACGTTGCTGATCTTATGGTTTGTATCCGTAATATTATGTTTCTTCTATGTCTATCAGACCGGAATAAACGGATGGAGCACATTTCCCTGGAGCAATTTCTTCAATATATAGTCTATAATAAACAACAGAATCATGAAAAGATCATATTCATACTGGTATTCACACTCATGGCAGGGCTTTTATGCTCCTGCCATACAAACAAGGTTTTCGGGGACGGCAATGTCGGGAGCAGTTCCATAACCAAAGTCGATTAAGAAAATCCCCAATTAAATTGCATATTACAATGATTGTGTGTTTAAAAAAGAAGGCCGTCCTTTCACAAGGAGGGCCTTTCTTCTAAGGTTAACAAATTTATGAGTAAAAACCACTAATGAATCTTTATAAAAAAACCGCTTCCTTCCTCTCAATATTATCATACAGAGGAAGAAGCGGTCACAAATATACATAAAGTTTTTATACCAAAAAGACTTTACCTCATTTATTTAAAGGCATTTCTTATCTGTGCAGCAGTGTCTGCGAGCACGTCCTGAGTAACCTCCATTTTCTTTCCACCAAAATACATATCCGACTCCTTCTGAATCGGAATTAAATGAATATGCGCATGAGGAACTTCCAGTCCCATCACGGCCAAACCGACCCGCTTACAAGGAATAACAGCTTCCTGTGCACGGGCCACCCGTTTGGCAAATGCCATCATACGTCCGAGCATAGGATCTTCTATGTCGAAAATATAATCGATCTCTTTTTTCGGAATCACCAGCGTATGGCCGGCCGCAACCGGATTGATGTCCAGAAAAGCGAAAAACTCTTCGTCTTCCGCTACTTTATGGCAAGGGATCTCACCAGATCGGAAGAGCGTCGT
>ERZ507065.1273-NODE-1273-length-10589-cov-3.004557_pt1 | contig 10589 bp, 8 predicted proteins | sample MGYA00513785_ERZ507065 | MGnify/ENA metagenome assembly ERZ507065
GAGTTCCATATGAATAACCTAAATATTCTTTCACCGCTTTCCCAAATGACACAGGTACAGATTCCGAATGGTTGACATCAGACATATATTCGAATATAATTTTGAAATTGTCTATTTGAGGAGAATTAGTAATGAGTGAATCCAGTTCCTCCACGCCTTTAAGATAATTCTGCTCCAATTCCCCGGCATCACCATTGGCTATGAAAACAAATGTATGAAGACTATCCGGATTCTTGGTTTTAAAGTCACGAATCAATTGATGTTTCTCATAGATCAAGTTGGGACTAAACAGCATATAGGCATTAAACATGGAATCCCGGTTACACAAAACATGCATACATAAGGAACCTCCCAATGAATGCCCGACACAAACTCTATGGTTATTTAAATTATAGTGAGCTTCGATATATGGAAACAATTCATTAGACATGAAGTCCAGAAACAGATCAGCACGTCCAAAAAGAGCCGGAAGCAGATCGGGACAGCTAAGAAGAACCAGAAGCAGATAACCGCTTCAAAACCCGAAGATAGTAAAACAAAATAGGCGAATGGGAATAACTGGAGCGCAAGGCCGGGGGCTTTGCGCTCCCTGTCATTATATGGTATAATGGTGAAAGACACTGGCCGGACCGTGGGCAATCCCGGAGGGATGGTATGGTAAAGGATGCATGACACGGTTACGCAGAGCGCAAATTGGACAAACAGCCGGAAGAAAGCAGGCTGCAGACACATTCTGGTGCGATTGGGGTGGGGTATGTTTTCTTATATTAAAAATCAGTGGCTTTCAATCTCGTTGAAAAAAAAGCTGGGCGCATTTTCCGTGGTTGTCATTTTGGTAATGGGTCTGTCCATTGCCTTCAATATGCTGGTCATGAATTTTTCCCTGGAGAGTTTTAACGTGATACTCAATGACAATTCCCTCTGCTATGATGTGCAGGAGTCCATGGAGCAGGAAGCGGATGCCTTTGAACTCTATGTGAGGGAGAGGTCATGGGAGAATGCAAAGCAATACAGGCTGGCCTGTTTTAAGACGGAGAGCAGTCTGGACGCCCTGCCCTTTGACTATGATGTTATAGGGCCGGAGCGGTATGCAAGAACGTGGAATATTAAGAATGGCTATGAAGGCTACCAGTATTTCCGGGACCAGGTCCTTCACATGGACCAGTCGGATGACGGATTTGTGATGCAATTGTACAGGGTATATGGAATGCAGGGTTATCTGCAGACCTATGCCAGAAGGCTGATGCAGTCCACCCTGAAGGAGGGAAAGCGCAGCTATCAGGAAAAGGTTCCCCTCCTCTATGACCTTCCCTACATGATTATGGCCTGTTCCGTTCTGATGATTATTACGGTCATCTGCCTGACCAAGCTTCTGTCCGATACCCTGATTGCCCCTATGGTAAAGCTGGCCCACAGCTCCAGGGAGATTGCCAGAAATGATTTTGGGGGCGAGGACCTGGTGGTGGAAAACCGGGATGAGATGGGAGAGCTGGTACAGGCATTTAATAAGATGAAACATGCCACAGAGGGGTATATCAATACCCTGAAGGAGAAAAATGAGATGGCGGAGCGCCTCCATAAGGAGGAGGTGGAGCGCATTGAAATGGAGAAACGTCTGGACGCAGCCCGTCTGGAACTGCTTAAGAGCCAGATTAATCCCCATTTCCTGTTCAATACCCTGAATATGATATCCTGTATGGCTAAACTGGAGGAAGCCCGGACCACTGAGAGGATGATATCCAGCCTGGGAAATCTCTTCCGCTATAATCTTAAGACCTCAGAGCAGATTGTGCCCCTGGAGCGGGAGCTTAAGGTGGTGCAGGACTATATGTACATACAGCAGATGCGTTTTGGCAGCCGTATCAGCCATGACCTTAGGGTGGAGGTGGACGGCAGTGAGACCATGATACCGGCCTTTACCCTTCAGCCGCTGGTGGAAAATGCCATCATACACGGCATAGCCAGAAAGGAAGAGGGGGGAAGAATATTTTTAAGGATATGGAAACGGAAGGATAAGATAGTCATTTCACTGGCTGACACGGGCGTGGGTATGGATGAGGAGACGCTCAAAAAGCTTATGGATGCCCTTAAGGGACACCGGACAGCCAGAGTGGGCATTGGGCTGGGGAATATATATCAGAGGATTAAATCCATGTACGAGGATGGGGATTTGAGAATCTACAGCAAGGCAGGCAAGGGGACCGTGGTCCAGATTATCCTGCCTGCCGCCCGGGAAGAGGACTATCAGAAGATATAAGGGGGGAACGGATGTTGCGTTTACTGATTGCGGATGATGAGATGATTGAGAGGCAGGTCCTTTATAAGACGCTGCAGAAAAATCTGGGGGACAGGTGCCGGATTTTCCAGGCAGCCAACGGCAGGGAAGCCCTTAAGATCTATGAGGAAGAGAAGATACAGATTGCCATTCTGGACATCGAGATGCCGGGCATAAACGGCATAGAAGCTGCCCAGCAGATCCGGCAGGCCGACAAGGACTGCTGCATCATATTCCTGACAGCCTTTGACGAGTTCTCCTATGCAAAAAAGGCCATTACGGTAAGGGCCCTGGATTACCTTCTGAAGCCTTATGACGAGGAGGAACTGATGTTAGTGGTGGAGGAAGCCATGCATATTGCAGGGGAACACCGGCAGGATGAAGGGGATGGGGATGAAAATGAAAATGAGATTCCTGCGCCGCCAGACACAGAGGAGCCGGAGGACGGAGGACATGCCCGTCTGTCAAAGGTTACATCCTTAATCAGCCAGTACATACATGAGAATTATATGTTTGACATTTCCATGCAGGATGCCGCAAGGGCCATGAATTATTCAGAGGCCTATTTCTGTAAGCTGTTCAAGCAGTGTTTTGACCAGAATTTCACATCCTACCTGACACAGTACCGGATAAAGGAGGCCAAGAAGATGCTAAGCCAGCCAACGGTCAATGTGAAGGAGATTGGAAGGGCAGTGGGCTATGGGGATTCCAATTACTTTGCAAAGGTGTTCAAGCGCATAACGGGACAGAGCCCCACAGAATACAGATTGTCTATTTTCCAGAAGGGATAAAGATTGTATAAAGACCATATATGTGATATTTGCATAAATGGATGGGAGAAACAAGTTAAAATCCTACTATGATTCACAAAAATTTACTATGTTCAGAAACGCAAAATACTCTTATAATAAAATCAGTGTTAAGAAAACATAAAAATATCATGTGAAAGCATGAAAAAAGTATTAAGAGGAGGACACGTTTCATGAAAAAAAGATGGATTAGTACCGCGTTGTGTGCAGCAATGGTAGCCGGCTCCCTGGCAGGCTGCGGCTTAAAGAGTCCTGATGCAACCACAGCGGCTCCCGCAGCAACTGAGGCACCTACAGAGGCCGCAAAGACAGAGGGGGATGCAGCCGAGGAGGCTAAGACCGAAGCAGCAGCTGATACCAGCGATATGCCGGAGGTTACCCTGGTTATGGCAGAGGTTAACCCGCTGGATACCATTGTTGGACAGACTGATTCTAAGTTTAAGGAAACCGTTGAGGAGATGTCCGGCGGCAAGATTAAGATTGACCTGCAGGCCAGCGGTGTCCTTGGTTCAGAGAACGACGTTCTTGATACCATGCTGGGCGGCGGCGGCACCATTGATATTTCCCGTATTTCCGCGTTTGCCCTGACAAGCTACGGCGCTGAGAAGTCCGTGCTTCTGTCCATTCCTTATACATTTGCAAACCGTGACCACTTCTGGAAGTTTGCTGACAGCGAACTGGCTCCTGAATTCCTCATGGAACCTCATGACAACGGACTTGGCGTAAGAGGCCTGTACTACGGCGAGGAAGGTTTCCGTCACTTCTTCACTGTTAAGGAAGTTAAGGGCTTAGATGACTTAAAGGGCATGAAGCTGCGTGTGTCCAACGACCCGATCATGAACGGTATGGTGGAAGGCCTTGGCGCAAGCCCAACGGTAGTTTCCTTCAACGAACTGTACTCCGCGCTTCAGACAGGTGTTGTGGACGGTGCTGAGCAGCCAATCGCTAATTACAAGTCCAACGCATTCCAGGAAGTTGCTCCAAACCTGATTTTGGACGGCCATACACTGGGCGCAATCCAGGTTATCATCACGGATGAAGCTTGGGATAAGCTGACAGAAGAGCAGCAGAACATCCTGGTGGAAGCCGGCAAGGTTGCATCTCAGTTCAACAGAACTATTTCCGAGGATAAGGAAAAAGAGGTTCTTGATGCTTTGAAGGCTGAGGGTGTCAACGTGGTTGAGGTTCCTGATATCAAGCCATGGCAGGATGCTTGTAAAGACATCATCGAGTCTTCTACAAAGGACCAGGCTGAACTGTATCAGCAGATTCTTGACATGAACAAATAATAAACGGCAATCAGACAGGCACAGGGCAAATGAATAAACTCTGTGCCTGTAGTTTTTGAAAGGGGAATCAATATGCCTGCAATATTTCAAAAGATTGATAAAATCAGGCCTGCATATGATATGACATACAGGGCCGTACTGTTCCTTTGCAAGCTGCTTCTGGTAGTGGATATCCTTATCACAAGCATGGCTGTGGCAGGAAGGTACATTTCGTTCATTCCCGACCCTGCGTGGAGTGAAGAGGTAGTTCTGACCTGTATGTCCTATATGGCAGTGCTTTCGGCAGCTCTTGCCATCAGAAGGGGCGCCCATATACGCATGACCGCGTTTGACCGGTATCTGCCCCCCAAGCTGGTAAGAAGCCTGGATATCATCGCTGACTTGGCAGTGCTTGTGCTTGCAGTCATTATGATTACGGTGGGCTGGAAGTATGCCACGGGAATCGGCTCAAAGGGTACATATGTGAGCATGCCTAAGGTCTCCAGGTTCTGGATGTATTTCCCGGTGCCTCTGGCCGGCGTGGCCATGCTGGTTTTTGAAGTAGAGGCCTTATACAATCATGTTAAGAGTTTCTTTGTAAAGGAGGGGATGGAGTAATGGATGCAAATAGCATGGCAATTCTGGTTTTGCTGGGCAGTTTCTTCCTGATGGTATTCCTGCGTTTTCCCATCGCCTATGCGGTGGCGCTTTCATCTGTGTTCTGCCTTCTGTTCCAGGGACATAACCTGACCACCATCTGCCAGCAGATGGTAAAGGGCATTAGCTCCTTCAGCCTGATGGCAGTTCCTTTCTTTATCACCATGGGATGCCTGATGGGTTCAGGCGGTATTTCCGAAAAGCTGATTGCACTGGCCAATGCATGTGTTGGCTGGATGCGGGGCGGCATGGCAATGGTTAATATTGTCGCTTCCTACTTCTTTGGCGGTATCTCAGGTTCCGCATCAGCAGATACGGCTTCCCTTGGCTCTATCCTGATTCCCATGATGGTGGACCAGGGATACGATGACGATTTCTCAACAGCTGTAACCATTACCTCATCCTGTGAGGGACTGCTGGTGCCTCCCAGCCACAATATGGTCATCTATGCCACCACGGCAGGCGGCATCTCCGTGGGAAGCCTTTTCCTGGCAGGATATATTCCTGGAGCACTGCTGGCCGTAACGCTGATGATAGGATCCTATATCATTTCCGTTAAGCGCAATTACCCGAAGGGCGAGAAGTTCAGCATCATCAACCTGATTAAGCAGCTGAGTGTTTCCTTCTGGGCCCTGGCAGCTGTGCTGATAGTTGTATTCGGCGTGGTGGGCGGCGTGTTTACGGCCACAGAGTCCGCAGCGGTTGCTGTTATCTACAGCCTGATTGTCAGCGTGTTTATCTACAAGGGACTGGACTGGAAGGGAGTCTGGAGAGTACTGGGAGACAGCGTGGACACCCTGTCTATCGTAATGATTCTGATTGCCACATCCAGTATTTTCGGATACTGCCTGACCCAGCTGCATGTGCCTGATCTGGCTGCCAGCGCAATCACAGGCATGACCAATAACCCCATTCTTCTGGCCCTGCTGCTGAACCTGATTCTTCTGGTGCTCGGATGTATCATGGATATGGCGCCAATCATCCTGATTGCAACCCCCATCCTGCTTCCCATCGCAACATCCATCGGTCTGGACCCGATTCAGTTTGGTATCATGGTAGTGCTTAACTGCGGTATCGGACTTCTGACACCTCCTGTTGGTGCAGTTCTTTTCATTGGCTCTGCGGTTTCCAAGGTGCCTATGGAGCGGGTGGTTAAGGCTACGCTTCCATTCTACCTGTGTATGATTATTACTCTGCTGCTGATTACCTTTATTCCGTCTGTCAGCATGTGGCTTCCATCTGTACTGGCCCACTAATAAATGAATACCGGAAAGCAGTTTATCATGTTATAATGAAAATTCAGAGTGGCGGCCCTGTCGCCACTCTGTTAAGATTCAGGACATCCGCACAAGGAGCATATGAATGAGATACAAATACACATACAGGACAACGGCGCGGGATTTATGGCAGCTTTCCATGTATTATATATACGGTTCGCTGGCAGGACTTTGTAATATCATATTTACAGTGGCGGCATTTGCCTTGGGATTCTCCAGGTGGGACCAGGCCCAGGGACTCATGAGGTGCCTCATCGTTCTGGGTTGCTGCCTTTTTACAGTCATTCAGCCGCTGATGATTTATGTCAAGGCAAAAAAACAGACGGCGGGGATTACCCAGGACACCCAGGTTACCATTGACGACAATGGGCTTCACATTCGGGTGGGAAATGATACATCAGATTTGCCGTGGAATTCTGTGAAACGGATATCCAGGAAACCTGCCATGATTATAATATTCAGCGATACCACCCATGGATTTATATTTACAAACCGTGTTCTTGGAAATGAGAAAGAAGAATTTTACCGTTATGCCTCCTCTAAAGTGGAAGGCAGGAATGTGCATAATTAAAGGACAGGCCCTCCTTGACCGGGTCTGGTAACTGGGGTATGATATATCCGAAGGGAGGGACGGCTGCTTGAGAAAAAATGTGATTTACCTGATGGCCTGCGCCGCTGTCATGATTCTGGCCGCATCCTGCGCAGGCAGCGGTAAGGACGGTACGGCACAGAAGACAGTTCCGGAGTTCGTCCTGACATATGCTGAGAATCAGGCGGAGGATTATCCCACCACCCAGGGAGCGTATAAATTTGCAGAGCTGGTATATGAACAGACAGGGGGCAGGGTGGAGATACAGGTCAATGCGGGCGGTGTTCTGGGAGATGAGAAAACAGTGATTGAACAGCTTCAGTTTGGCGGGGTGGATTTTGCCAGGGTATCCCTGTCGCCCCTGGCTGAGTTTGTGCCCAAGCTGAATGTACTTCAGATGCCCTATCTGTATACTGGCCGGGAGCATATGTGGAAGGTGTTAGAGGGGCCCATTGGCACGGATTTCATGAATTCCTTCGGCGGTTCCAGCCTGGTGCCGCTGTCCTGGTATGATGCGGGCGCCCGTAATTTCTACAGTACGGCCGGGCCCATTGAGTCCCTGGACGACATGAAGGGGCTTAAAATCAGGGTCCAGGAATCTGAACTGATGATGGATACGATTCAGGCTCTGGGGGCAACGCCGGTACCCATGGCTTTTGGGGATGTATATTCAGGCCTGCAGACAGGGGAGATAGACGGGGCCGAGAACAACTGGCCTTCTTATGAGTCCACCAGGCATTATGAGGTGGCCAAATATTTCACTTTGGACGAACACACCAGGGTTCCGGAGCTTCAGCTGGCAGCCCAGTCCACCTGGGATAAGCTGCCGGAGGAATACGGGAACATTATACGGGACTGTGCCCGGGAATCGGCTCTGTATGAGCGTGAACTGTGGGCTGAGCGCGAGAGAACCTCAGAAGACAGGGTCAGGAGAGCAGGCTGTGTGGTGACGGAGCTGGATGCCAGGGAAAAAGAACGGTTCCGGGAAGCCGCGGCCCCTATGTACGAAAAATACTGTTCTGAATATGTGGATATTATTGACGATATCATGGCCGCGGGCAGACAGTGACAGGCTTCAGATTGGACAGGTATAGAAATGAATTAGAATATAGAGCAAAAAACAGACCATGGTCCGTGCAGTGGATCCATGGTCTTATTTTGATTGATTTTTACAGATAGACTCAGATAAGTGTCAGCCCAGGGGTACGATGGTGACGTTATCTCCCGAACCGTTATCAGGCGACGGGGCCTGAGATGTCTGGGTAGGCGACGGAGACTGTGGCGTCTGGGTAGGCGACGGTGTCTGTGGCGCCTGGGTGGGCGACGGTGTCTGTGATGCCTGGGTGGGCGACGGCGCCTGTGATGCCTGGGTGGGCGATGGTGACTGCGGGTCGGCGGGAGGGGCAGCCGTTGTTGCCGCAGTTGACTCTTTAGCCTTGGTGGATTCTGCGGCCTTGGTGGTCTCTTTGGCTTTGGTGGATTCCTTGGCCTTACTGGTTTCCTTATCTGTGCCGGCTCCCTTGGAACCGCTGCCATTAGTGCCGTTGGTGCCGTCTGAAGGGAATTCCTTGTCACGGCCGCTGAGGTCTATGCCGTCCTTCACGCTGAAATAGGAGCCTTTTATGGTATTGCCCGCGTAATCCGCCACAAACACTACAAGAGTCTGGGTATCCATGGGGAAGGTGATCTCTCCGGATTCTTTATTGATATGGCTGGGTTTGACGGTCTTTTCATCTTCATCCGTGGCATAGACCGCATCAAAGTTAATACCTGACTGGCTGTCCTCCGCCGTGATGGTGAGGATTCCATTTTCCATCACATAGTCTTCCTGAATGGTGGGCGCCATATCGTCCAGTGCCTGAATGGTGTCGGACAGTCTGGCAGACATTCCGTTCCAGCCCTTCACAAATATCTGGAGGGTTCCGTTGTTGGTCAGGGTGGCTTTGTAGACTCCCTTTTCCTTTTCCATTTCAAGGGGCTGGGATTCCATGGTGACGCTCATCTCGCGTATAGGGAGAAGGGAGCGTATGCGGATGGATATGTCTACACTGCGGTAATCCTTGGTGTCAGATGCATCATACTCTATCTTGGGTTTGGATGTGGCCACAATGAATATGACCAGATTGATTAGGATAAAGGGGAGTATGTAGAATACCAGGGTATGCAGTTTTCTGTTATCGTTCCATGAACGTTTATTATAGGTGTTGCGTTTGGTGCTTCTGCCGCGGTTGCCGCCGTAAGAACCGGAAGCACGTTCGCTGCGGGGAGCCGAATATGACGAATGACGATCCATGAATTATCCTCCTTAAGTATTGCGGAAAAAATACTTCTATAGCATATCAGAAATTCTCTTTTCTTACAAGTTTAACTTGGAAAATGGCAAAGATTCCACAATACCCTTCAAAATGCCGGCTGAATATGGTATGATAGGTATGATTCCTGACATCAAAGGGAGAGGTACATAAGGAATAGAAATAGTGCTATCACAGAAGGAGTAAGACCTATGATTGGAGAAGCGGCTGCGTTTGCAGATAAAGCCCACAAGGGAGCTTTCAGAAAGGGCACAAAGATTCCGTACATCACGCATCCCATGGAGACGGCAGTGATTGTGTCCGCCTTTACGGATGATGAGGAAATCATTGCGGCAGCCCTGCTCCATGATGTTATGGAGGATGCAGGAGTTACCAGGGAAGAACTGGAGGATGCGTTTGGTTCCAGGGTAGCGGACCTGGTGGTGGATGAGAGCGAAGATAAAAGCCGCAGCTGGCAGGAGCGAAAGACCCGTACGGTCAGGCATCTCTGCACGGCTTCCAGGGAGATTAAGATATTGGCTCTGGGGGACAAGCTCAGCAACATGCGCTGTACGGCCAGGGATTATCTGGTGGTGGGCGATGCCATATGGCAGCGGTTTAATGAGAAGGATAAGCAGAAGCATGCCCGGTACTATTGGGGAATAGCCCATGCTCTGAAGGAGTTGGAGGACCACCTGTATTTCAAGGAATATGTGATGTTATGCAGGACTGTGTTCGGAGAGGATATCATTTCCTCAAATAAAGACATGATGCAAGGAGAATGTGAATGATCAGATGTGGGAAAAAGTCAAAGATTCTGGCTGCTGTCGTAGCAGCCGGAATTATTTTAAGTATGCAGGGAATGACGGCATTGGCCGGCAGCACGGGGGTAGGTGCGGCAAAGTCAGCCCAGACAGGGCCGGGAGTGGCAGCTCAGACCGATAGCCAGACAGCTCAGCCGGAGGAGCAGGCAGCTCAGCCGGAAGGCCAGGCAGTACAGCCGGTCCCGGGACAGGAATCCCTCCAGGTAAACTACAGCGCTTTCATTTTGCAGCAGGGCTGGAGCGCGGCCACGGCCGATAACAATATGTGTTCGGCCCCGGTCAACTCGTGGGTCACGGCCATAAGGGCTAATCTGATACATATTCCGGCCGGTATGCAGGTGGGAATACGCTATCAGGTGAATCTCAGCGGTTCAGGATGGCTCTCCTGGGCAGAGGATGGAGCTGAGACAGGCGGAGCGGAAGGCGTCATGCCTCTGGAGTCCATTCGTATGGAGCTGACTGGCAGCGGCGCGGCAGGATATGATTTATACTACAAAGTACTTCAGAACGGCTCCTGGACAGACTGGGCAGCCAATGGCGCATCCGCCGGACAGGAGGGGGCAGGTCTCAGGGTGGACGGAGATCGGAAGAGCGTCGTG
>ERZ507065.1281-NODE-1281-length-10500-cov-6.907228_pt1 | contig 10500 bp, 7 predicted proteins | sample MGYA00513785_ERZ507065 | MGnify/ENA metagenome assembly ERZ507065
TACACATTTTATTGTTATTGAATGTGTCTACCTATATCAGCATAAGACACAAATACTTATATATTAATATTTTATCTATATAAAGAAAGGAAGAAAAACGGACTGATTATATACGTAGAGTGTAGAAAATTCCTTTGACGGCATGGCAAAGACACTTACTAAAAGCGGGAAATGATGGTAGATAAAGACTTACTATTGTAGATGTTTTCCTATCTACAACAATAGGATAAATATTTTAAATTCAAATGATTATAAGGATAGTTGTAGATATTGTAGATAATTTTGATTATTTACATATAATAGACCGGGCTTAGCTTTTATATCACTCAAGTCCGGCCTATCGGTTGAGACCTATCCCGCATTTGTTTGGATCAGAGTCCCAGCTTCTCAGAGATCTCCAACATCATCTTGATCGGTTTGATGGCCTTCTTCTGTACCTCCTCGTCCACGAATATCTCCGGCATCTCGAACTTCAAGCAATTATATAGCTTCTCCATCGTGTTCAAGCGCATGAAATTACATTCGTTGCAAGCGCAAGTACTGTCGTTCGGAGGAGCCGGGATGAATTCCTTATCCGGACTCTGCTTGCGCATCTCGTGAATAACGCCACTTTCCGTCGCTACAATGAATTGTTTCGCGTCGGACTTAATGGTATGCTTCAGCAAAGCCGCGGTCGATCCTACGAAGTCTGAGACCTGTATAACCGGCTGCTTGCATTCCGGATGGGTGATCACTTCCGCATTCGGGTACTGTTTCTTCAAAGATAAGATCTTCTCCAATGAGAATTGCTCATGCACGTGGCAAGCGCCATCCCAAAGCAACATATTACGTCCCGTGATGCTATTGATATAATTACCTAAGTTACGATCCGGACCGAAAATCATCGGTGTACCTTCCGGGAAGCTCTCCACGATCTGGCGGGCGTTCGTGGAAGTAACCACCACATCCGTGACCGCTTTCACGGCGGCGGTCGTATTCACGTAAGAGATTACCGTATGACCGGGATGTTGCTTGACGAACTCGGCGAACTCCGGAGCCGGACAACTATCCGCCAAGGAACAACCGGCATTCAAGTCCGGTACCAGCACTTTCTTATCCGGACAGAGGATCTTCGCCGTCTCTCCCATAAAGTGAACCCCACAAAGCACGATGATATCCGCCTTCGTCTTAGCCGCCCATTGTGCCAAGGCCAGACTGTCTCCCACATAGTCCGCTATATCTTGTATATCGCCTGTTTGATAGTAATGCGCCAAAATAATCGCATTCTTCTCTTTACGTAACTTGTCGATCGCTTCCTTAAGGTCTAAATCCTTAGGAACGGGCGCATCCATGTACCCGATTGATTGGTTTGTCAACATAGCCTTATATATTAATGATTCCTGTTTCTACTGCTTCCAATAGGCTTTTCACTATATATAAACAATATTATCCACAGAAAGTATTACTGATAATCTTCATCTTATCTAGTTTATCAACCTATTGTTCACAAAGCACAAAGGTATAAACTTTCTTCATTTATAGAAATAACAAGAAAGATTCTTATCTTTGCCACCGATGGATGAGTTGCCCTCAACCCTCAAGAGTTATCCACAATCATTATATTATATTCTTATTAATCTTTAATTTTAAAAATAAATATGATGAATATGATAGGCTGTTGAAATGGTTAATACATTTTTGTTACAATCTTTGGTTATTGACTTATTAAAGTCTGTGAACGGTTTATCAAAAGGATACCAACAGCATGGATGTCTATCTATAGATTGTAATTCTTATAGTTATAGACTTTATGAATATTTAGCTGTTTATTGTTGATAACCTTGATTGTGAAAAAATAGATCCTCCAGCAAGGCTGTCAATAGGTGTATAAGGGCTGTTGATAGCGCGTAATAAATAAGTGGCTTATTCATTTGCTAATTTGAGAAAGGGGGGTGTATGGACAAGTATTTGAATAAAGCAAGAAATATTTTTCATTTTATGTCCACTACTTATTAATAGCTTTTCAACGGCATATCCACGGATATTCGCTACTTTTGCGGTCAAAGATATTTGTTATGCGAAAATTAAAAGTAACCGAATTGAACCGCCTGACTCCCGAGGCTTTTAAGGAAAGTAAGAAGATACCTTTAATCGTTGTTTTAGACCATGTTAGAAGTCTAAACAACGTGGGTTCCGTGTTTCGTACCTCCGATGCTTTCCGGGTAGAGGCTATTTATCTTTGTGGTATTACGGCTTGCCCTCCGAATGCGGAGATCCATAAGACCGCTTTAGGAGCGGAAGAAACCGTAGATTGGGAATATTTCAAGGATACCCCGGAGGCTGTTGATAAACTGCGCCAAGAGGGGTATACGGTATGTGCCGTAGAGCAAGCGGAAGGTAGTGTCATGTTAGATAACTTGCAGTTAGACAAGACAAAGAAATACGCTATCGTCATGGGTAACGAGGTAAAAGGCGTTCAACAAAATGTGGTTGATAACTGTGATATATGTATTGAAATACCTCAATACGGTACAAAGCATTCCTTGAACGTATCGGTTACTACCGGTATCGTGATCTGGGATTTCTTCAAGCAACTATCAGATTAAACCATTCTCAACCAATACGACGACCCGTTCGGTCATGGCATCTTTACCTTTCGGGTCGTATTCCGATTTCAGACTGGCTCCGAACATTCCGGCGAAGAAATTCCAAAAGCCCGCACGGAAACTTCCCAGATAGGCTTTCAATAAATTGTAACTGGATTGATTACATTCCCTATCGATCAGTTTGATAAGTAGCTTGCCTTGCGAGAAGGATAATTTTTTTAGTTCCGGTTTATATTGGGCGAACAACTCTTTCTCCATCCGTTTCAAGTGGGCTTGGCGGGCCTTGTCATTCGGTAAGGTTTCCATGTATTCGTAGGTCTCTATCAACGTATCATACACCATCTTGGCATAGGGCAAAGTACGCTTTACGTCTCGTACCAACTTATTGTACTTCGCTTGTTCACGCTTATTCTTAAACTTAACTTGAGGATATATGAAAACTTCCCGAAGGTTGACGACAGCCATTGTATCACCTTCATACAGTTGAGCTTTCTGATAACCTTCCGGAACAATATTTGTCTTTACCGCCTGCGCCATCCCTTTAAAGCTACAGAGAGCGAGTAGAGCCAAAACACAATATATCCCTTTTCGTATCATATACCGCGAAAATATAAATACTGCGTGACTCTCAGCATCATTTATCTGTTAATAACTTGCTAAATGAATATAAAACATTACATTTGCGCAATTGACAACAACTTAAGAATATATTAACTATGAAGAAAGAAGAAATTACCGCCCTATTCGGAAAATTCGAATCCATTTCATGTGAGGTAGAAGGCATAGAATGCTGGAGTGCCAGAGAGTTACAACCTCTATTAGGATATGCCAAATGGGATAACTTTATCAATAATGTAGTGGTGAAAGCCAAAGAAGCGTGCCGGAATGCGGGAGAAAATATAGAGGATCACTTTCCCGATGTCGGGAAAGTGATTATTGTGGGGCATGGTGCTGAGCAACAAATAAATGACATCTTATTAACACGCTACGCATGCTACTTAATCGCACAAAATGGTGATAGTCGTAAACCACAAGTAGCTTTCGCTCAGACTTATTTTGCGGTACAAACCCGTAAGGCCGAGGTGATTGAACAACGCCTATTGGATTGTGATATGCTATTGCAAAGGGGAATTAAGCCTGAACAACTTTCCCCGGATGAGGATATTAAAAAGGTACAGCGTAGAGTAAATAAGGATAATGAGAAAACCTTGAAGAATAAATAGAAACCATACAAAATCTTAACTATGAAATATCTATTGTTATCCCTGTTTGCGGGGGTATTTTCATTGTATGTACATGGTGTTGATAACTTACGTTTACCGGATGTCCGTAGCGTGGGAATGGGAGGGAATGTGGCGACGCAATCTATTTTATTCAATCCGGCCCTTATTGTCAATAAAGAGAAAAAATCCATTCACTTAGAATACTTTAATCGGTACATGTTGAAAGAACTGGGTACGATGTCCGGTAGTTTTTATTATCCGAATCAATTATTATCCGCAGGTGTTGATATCTCTGTTTTCGGGTTTGATAAGTACAGGGAGATGATGGTTCGTGTGCCGGTAGGGAAACGCTTGGGGGATCAATGGGCGTTAGGGCTTGGAGTTCACTATAGTTTCTTGCAAACTGATCTATTGGAAAATACAAGATCCAGACTGTCAACAGATCTTGGAATCACTTTCTCTCCTATTGATAAGTTGTTAATAGGAATGTTAATAATGAATTTACCATCTGTTTCTATAGGAGATAAAGATATTGAAATAGAAGATTTTAATTATTACTTAATTCAAATAAGTTTTCAATGGGAGATTATAAACAGTCTGTTAATTACAGGAAGTGCAGGAACGGAAAATGAAAACCTAGTTGTTGGAAACTTAGGTCTTGAATACACCGCTTTCGATTCTTTTTTTATTCGTACCGGAATACAGACCGCTCCTCTCCTGCCCTCTTTAGGAATTGGTTATAACTTTTCTTGCTTTACGATAGATGTAGCCTCTATTTACCATCCGATTTTAGGGATGAGTACCGGTCTTGGTTTATCATTCTCTTTTTAAATGATACTTAGCTATGAAACGATTGTTTATAATCTTGTCGATAATCCTGTTGATAAATAGTTATTACGCTAATTCTCAAATAGAATATTCTGTTGATAAGTGGATGGAGTATGTAGAGGAACTAGCCTTGGAAACCGAGGATACGGAGCGTATCGAAAGTTTGTATGCCGATTTATCTTATTTAATTGAGCATCCTTTTGATTTGAATGCCGTGACGGAAGAACAACTGAAGCGATTACCTTTTCTATCCGATCGCCAAATTGAGCAGCTCCTCTCCTATCGGAAACGATACGGAAATATGGTTAGCATCTATGAGTTGAAGAATATAGAGGATATCGATTTTCAGACGATATCTCTTCTCCTTCCATTTGTTTATATAGGTGATAATCTTGTTGAAAAACGGTTGCTTACGGTTAAGAACCTGTTGAAATATGGTTGTAATGAATTACAAATCAGGTATGATCAATGTTTTCAACAGAAAAAGGGATATGGTGAACAAACGGACAGCATACTTTTGTTATATCCGAATCGTAAATATAGAGGAGAACCCTTCTATCACTCCTTACGTTATTCCTATACTTTCGAGGATCGTTTACAAGCAGGCTTCGTAGCCGAGAAAGATGCGGGCGAACCTTTTTGGAACGCATATCATAAAGGATATGACTTTTATTCCGCACATCTATTCCTAAAAGATATCAACTGGTTAAAAAGCTTGGCTATAGGGGATTACAAGATGTCTTTCGGACAAGGTCTGGTGATTAGCAATGACTTTTCTCCTAGTCGTACGGCAGTAGTCGCTCAAGCGGAGCGAAGGACAAATGGCTTCCGTAGGCACTTCTCAACCAATGAACAGGATTTCTTCCGCGGGGTGGCTAGTACGATCACGATTAAAAACTTGGATATAAGTGTTTTCTATTCGTACCGGAAAATGGATGCGGCCGTAGATAGCTTGACATTCACCTCATTAAAAACAGACGGACTTCATCGCTTACAACGGGATTGGGAAAAGAGGAAAACGATAACGATGCAGGTATATGGGGGAAATATCCGTTATGCTACGCCTCATTTTCATGTAGGTTTAACGGCTCTCTCCTATTCGTTCGGTAAGTTTAAGATGGACCCCGATCCAAAACCTTATAACCTGTTCTATTTCAGAGGTTCCAACAATTTCAACATCGGTGTTGACTATATGTTGAAAAGTAACCGTATTAAGTTTTATGGCGAAACTTCCCTTTCGAAAAACGGAGCTATTTCTACCTTGAATGCCTTGCAGTTAACACCCGCTTCTTATATATCTTTCTTGGTATTATACCGTTATTACGACCGCCGTTATCAAGCTTTGTTTGGGAACGCTTTCTCGCAAGGCTCTACGGTTCAGAATGAGCAAGGGGTTTATATGGGATTGCAATTAACCCCGATCGCCCGCTGGAAATTATCCATTTATGCGGACTTATTCCGTTTTCCTTGGTTGAAATACGGGATAGACGCTCCTTCCGGAGGACAGGAATATATGGCTCAGATAGATTATACCCCTAGTAGAAACTATTCAGCTTATCTTCGTTATAAATACCGGCAAAAAGAAAAGAATAGAACTTTTGAAAATGATAATTTATTGAGAATCAATTCTTATAAACAACATCGTATTCGTTTTCAACAGGTTTATAACTTTTCTTCTCCTTTTATTTTTAAGACTTCCTTAGATGGTATTCTATTCGATGATCCTATAAAGAAACTTAATAAAGGAATTATGATCTCCCAAAGTATAGGCTGGAAGCCCACTACCCTACCTCTTCAAATGGATGGTTATCTAGCGTGGTTTCATACGGATGATTACAATAGCCGGGTCAGTTCGTATGAGAAGAATATATTGTATGCCTTTAATATGCCCTCTTTTTATGGGGATGGGATGCGGTTTGCCCTTACCTTTCGTCTGGATATTTGGAAACGTTTATCCTTATCTGCGAAACTGGCTTACACCCATTATTGGGACAGGGATTTGATAGGTACTGATACGGAGGAGATAAGCGGTTCTGATAAAACAGATCTTTATGCTTTGCTTCGCTGGAAATTTTAGAGTAGATTTGCGTGGGTAAAAACAAACAGCGCTATGTCTACAATTCTTTTTGATAAAATAGTATTTGGCCCGATACATAGTCGGCGTCTAGGTGTCTCTTTAGGGATGAATTTACTTCCTACAGACGGGAAATTATGCTCTTTTAATTGCATTTATTGCGAATGTGGATTGAATGAGAATCATAGGACCCATAGTAAACTGCCTACTCGTACGGAAGTGAGGGAAGCCTTAGAGCAAAAACTAAGTTCCATGAAAGCGGAAGGGATCGTTCCGGATGTAATTACATTCGCCGGAAACGGAGAGCCTACGATACACCCGGAATTCGGTGGAATCATTGATGATACGGTCGCTATCCGGGATCGGTTTTTCCCTGACGCTAAAATCGCCGTACTTTCTAACTCTACGATGCTCCATAAAGAGGAGGTCTTTCAAGCCTTGAATAAGATAGAGGATAACATATTGAAACTGGATTCCGTATTAGACAGTAGGATCCGGCAGATAGATGTACCTAATTCTCCGTCGTTTAATTTCGAGTCTTTATTAAAACAATTATGTCGTTTTAACGGAAACTTGATTATACAGACCATGTTCTTGAAGGGGGAATTAAACGGGGAATCGGTTAATAATATGACAGAAGAGGAGATAGCGGGCTGGATTTCCGCCTTAAAACAAATCCGTCCGAAACAAGTCATGATTTATACGATAGATAGGGAGACCCCGGTTAAAGCTTTGAAAAAAGCTACTAAAGAAGAATTAGATGCGATCGCGGAACGGGCCCGGAAGGAGGGTTTTGACGTGACGGTATCTTATTAAACTAACTAATTTAGAGAAACACAATAAGTAGTATGAGAACATTCAGTAAAAAGAAAAAATTGCCTCGACTCTTGACGCTTTGTGGAGCGGTAGCGGTCTCAGCATTGCTAGGAGGATGTGGGCAGAGCGGTGTTCCGGCGGAATCTTTCGATCGGTCGGATTATTATACCAGAGGTATCGGTTCGTATCCGGGAGATCCGGGGGAGGATTTTTCTCCTTCATTACGTCCGGATTATTCCACGTATCGTAACATAGCTCTTTTGCGTAGCGCTTACAACTCCTCCAGTTATGATTACAATCTAACGGCTCAACTGGTGACGGATGGTGTTATTAGCGATAAACAGCCTCAGTATCTGGATCTTTCCACACAAAATGGGGAGATTGCTCGTCGTGAGCGTGAGTGGATGATTGATCAAGGTCCTTATTCTCGTAATGCGGTTACAGGCGAGGATGCCTATTTCCTGTTCACGCTGAATAACTGGAAAGAGAAAGCCGACAAGGTACAATTTCGTGGCAGCGTGGCTTATGACGAGAATAAGATTAAGGATGGATATGAGATTGTTTGCGAGGGATCGAATGATGGAAATACTTGGACGGAATTGGCTGCCTTAAAGGGTAAAGGTATGCCGGGTAAGGCCAGCAAGTATAAGGCCCATTCAGACCCGAACAAGAATAGCTGGGATCCGGGTACGTTGCCCACCCGTATGTTGAATGAGACTTTGACATTCGATCAACCGGGTGAATATGCTTATTATCGGATGCGATTGAAAATGGAAGGTGCCGCTTATTGGGCATTCTTCGAGATGAATTTCTATAACCAAGATAAGTTGATAAATTTGCTTCCTTCCAAATTCTTTAATAGCGCTTGGATGAGTGCCACGACAGGAGAGGAGTGGGTCTATGTGGACTTGGGTAGCCAATCCGAATTCGACAAAGTAAAATTACATTGGATCAATAAAGCGATCAAGGGTAAGATTCAAGTTTCCGACGACGCTAAACAATGGGTTGACATAGCGAATCTTCCGGGTGGAGATGCTAATCTGGATGAGATCAAGCTAAAAGGAAAGGGCCGCTACGTACGGGTATGGATGGAGCAACCGGCTAATGACGGACGCTATATCTTAAGCGAGATAGAGGTGATGGGTAAAGGTGGCTTGCTTGCCCAACCGGCTGCTGCTCCAGCTGCTACAAAAGACGAGATCCGTTTATCGGGCGGAAACTGGAAAGTACAACGAGCTTCCGAGGTAACCGCTTCCGGCGAGGAAATATCGAAACCTTCTTTCTCTCCGGAAAATTGGATCGTGGCGACTGTGCCGGGAACGGTATTGAGTAGTTATAAGAATATCGGAGCTATCCCGAATCCGAATTATGCGGATAACCTGATGCAGATATCCGAGTCATTCTTCAACTCTAATTTCTGGTATAGGGATGAGTTTGAGGTACCCGAAGGATTCAAGCAAGATCGTTTGTTCTTGAATTTCGATGGTATCAACTGGAAAGCGAATGTATATTTAAACGGTAACAAGATCGGCCGTATCGAGGGAGCGTTTATCCGAGGTGTATTTGACGTTACAGACAGGGTCGTACCGGGCAAGAACGTTGTTGCGGTGGAGATCATCAAGAATGAGCATATCGGCGCTATCAAGGAGAAATGTGAGAAGAATACGGATTTCAACGGTGGTATCTTAGGCGCTGATAACCCGACCTTCCACGCTTCGATCGGTTGGGATTGGATCTCGACGATCCGTGGTCGTAATATCGGTATTTGGGATGATGTGTACTTGACTTCTACAGGCAAGGTAACGATTCAAGACCCGTTCGTACAGGTTGTATTACCGTTGCCGGATACGACTTCCGCTACCTTGACTCCGGAAGTGATCGTGAAGAACCATGATGCTGCTCCAGTAAAGGGTGTATTGACAGGAAAGATCGGCGATATCACTTTCGAGCAACCGGTAGAATTGGCCGCAAACGAGGAGAAGACGGTTACTTTCGATCCAAATAGCTTCAGCCAATTGAAGGTGCAGAACCCACGTCTGTGGTGGCCTAAAGGGTACGGATCTCCTTATTTATACGACGCTAATTTCACCTTTAAGGTAGGTGATAAGGTATCCGACTCTGAGGATTTCAAGGTAGGTATCCGACAAATGACCTTCAATGAGAATAATAGTATATTGAGTCTCTTTATCAATGGTCGTCGTTTTATCGGCCGTGGCGGTAACTGGGGATTTGGTGAGTCTAATCTGAATTACCGGGGTCGTGAGTACGATATCGCCGTGGCTTACCATGCCGATATGAACTTCACGATCATGCGTAACTGGGTGGGTATGATTGGTGATGAAGAACTGTATGAAGCCTGCGACCGCCACGGTATCGTGGTTTGGCAAGACTTCAGGCTGGCGAATCCGGCTGACGGTCCTGATCCTTACTATCCCGAAATGTTTATTGCCAATGCGGAAGATTATGTGAAGCGCATCCGTAACCATGCTTCCATCGGTATCTATTGCGGTCGTAACGAAGGTTTCCCTCCCGAACAGATCGACAAGGCGTTGCGCCGGATCATCAAAGAGGATCATTCGGATATACATTATATATCCAGTTCGGCTGATGATGTAGTAAGCGGTCACGGTCCGTACCGTATGCTTCCTGCAAAGGAATACTTCACATTGAAGACCGGTAACGACAAGTTCCATAGCGAACGCGGTATGCCGAATGTGCTGACTTACGAAAGTATGCTCCGTACCTTCTCTCCGGAAGGTATCTGGCCGCAGGATAATCAGTGGGGTATGCACGACTATACCCGCGAAGGTGCACAGGGTGCTACTTCTTTCAACGAGATTATTGCGAAAGGATACGGCGAACCCCGTAGCGCCAAAGAGTTTTCCGAACTGGCACAATGGGTGAACTATGACGGTCACCGCAGCTTGTTTGAATCCCGCAGCCAGAACCGTAAAGGTTTGCTGATGTGGATGAG
>ERZ507065.1284-NODE-1284-length-10440-cov-3.845546_pt1 | contig 10440 bp, 14 predicted proteins | sample MGYA00513785_ERZ507065 | MGnify/ENA metagenome assembly ERZ507065
GGTGTGTGCGGTCAACATGACTGAGTGCGCGGGAAAGGAGCCGGAGCCGGAACCCACCCCGGAACCGGAGGAGACGCCGGAGCCGGAGAAAGAGGCGGGCGGCCTGAACCCCGCCGTGCTGCTGGCCGTCCTGGTCCTGCTGGGCGGCGGTGGGGCGCTGGCCTACTTCAAGCTGGTCAAGGGCAAACAGGCCAGCACCAAGGGCCCCGACGACCTGGACGACTACGACTACGGCGAGGATGACGAGGAATACGAGGATAGTCTGGCCGATGATGAGGACGAGGATGGGGAGGACAAGGGCACATGAGAACCTTCACCGACAGCCCTTATGAGCGGACGATGATGCAGGTCCCGCACAGGCCGCGTCCATCCCGCCCTGCTCCCGCCCCCAAGGGGCACCCCTGCCACGGCTGCAAGCGGTTTGGCGAGGGCTGCGTCCTGCCCTGTCACCGGGGCGTCATGCAGCATCTTCCGGCCAGGGCATAAAAAGACGGCCCGCCGCATGGCGGGCCGTCCTTCATACCCCAGATTCATATTGTGTTCTCATAAATTGTGATCCCCGTGGCGTGGATTTCCCGGTCCAATGGGGAGCCGCGCTCAATATGGGTCACGTCAAATACATCTACCGGCCTTCCGGCGATTTGCCGGACCGCCTCCATAAGCCCCACAAACTTCATGCCGCGCAGGTGACTGTCCACCAGAAGGTCTATGTCGCTTTTCTGCGTGGCTGTTCCCTGGGCGATGGAGCCGAACAGGACGGCACGGGAGACCCCATATTGCTCAAAGACCGGCGTAAGGGCATCTTGCGCATCACGAACCGTCCAAATCATATTCAAAAATAGGAGGTCCGAAACAGCTTGGGGTAATCTGTCGCGCCGTGGGCAATATGGTACACGACCACCGTATCGCCCAGGAGACGGTAGATCACCAGATATTTACCCGCCAGGATATAGCGATACCCTCCGACACGCAACTGCTCATCCCGGACCGGCGGGCCGGAGAGCGGAAAGTGCGTCAACTGCTCCATGGCATCGTAAATTTTATCGGTGATTTCCTGCGCGGACCGGGGGCCGGAGAGGGCCATGTGGACACGCGCAATTTCCTCCAATTCCGCCTGAGCGGGCGCTAAAATATCCAGCTTACAGGTCCTGTCCATAGATGGCCTCCAGACGCTTCCGGGATTCCTCTATGGAATAGGCGGGCTGGCCGGACAACCGCGCCTGCTCCGCCGCCTCTATCTTTGCCCGCAGCTTCAAAACTTCTTCCCGGCGCTCATAGGCGTCAATGCTCATAATCACCAGATCGCCCTCCCCATTCTTTGTAATGTAGATGGGGGCATCCTCCGTGTGGGCTAAGTCTGAGATGGAGCCGTAGTCATTCCGCAGAGCGGTGGATGGCTTGATAATCATAGCAAAACCTCCGATTCTATTTTCTTGATAGTATTCTATCATTATTATACAAACCTTGCAAGCGTTTTATGCTGGCTGAAAAAGGAGTGAGACGAATTTGTATCAGTTGGTAATTGCGGAAAAGCCCTCGGTAGCCCAAGGTCTGGCCGCTGTGCTGGGGGCAGGACAGCGCCGGGAGGGGTATCTGGAAGGAAACGGCTGGCTGGTGAGCTGGTGTGTGGGGCATCTGGCGGAGCTGGCGGACGCCGCCGCGTATGACCCGGCCTACGCCAAGTGGCGGAAGGAGGACCTGCCCATCCTGCCGGAACACTGGAAATTCACCATCAGCCCGGACAAGCGGGACCAGTTCGACACCCTGCGGACCCTGCTGCGGCGGGAGGACGTGGCCGAGGTGGTCAACGCCTGTGACGCGGGCCGCGAGGGGGAGCTGATTTTCCGCACGGTCTATGCCCTGGCAGGCTGCTCCAAGCCCATTTCCCGGCTGTGGATTTCCTCCATGGAGGACGAGGCCATCCGGGAGGGCTTTACCCATCTGCGCCCCGGACGGGAGTATGACGGGCTGCATCAGGCCGCCCTCTGCCGGTCCAAGGCGGACTGGCTGGTGGGCATCAACGCCACCCGGCTGTTCTCCCTGCTCTATGGCTGTACCCTGAACATTGGCCGCGTGGTCTCCCCCACGCTGGCGCTGGTGGTCCAGCGGGAGGTGGAGATCGCCGCGTTCCAGCCGGAGACATTCTACACCGTGGAGCTGGACTGCGGCGGCCTCACCCTGGCCGGGGAACGAAAGCCCAGCAAGAAGGAGGCGCAAGAGGCCGCCGCCCGGTGCCAGGGCAGCACAGCGACGGTCCAAGCCGTGGAACGGCGGGAGAAAACAGAAAAACCGCCCGCCCTCTTTGATCTGACCACCCTCCAGCGGGAGGCCAACCGCACCCTGGGCTACACCGCCCAGCAGACTTTAGACTACCTACAAGCCCTCTACGACAAAAAGTTCTCTACTTACCCCCGGACAGACAGCCGGTATCTGACGGACGATATGGAGGCGGGCGTCCCGGCGCTGGTCGAGGCGGCTGCCAGCATCTGCGGTGTGGCCGCGCCGGAGACGGTGCTGGCCGGACAGGTCTGCGACAGCGCCAGGGTCAGCGACCACCATGCCGTGGTGCCCACGGCCAGCGCGGGCAGGGCGGACCTGGAGGCCCTGCCCATTGGGGAGCGTGAGATACTGCGGCTGGTGTCTTTGGGCCTGCTCCGGGCCGTCTGCCCGCCTTGCCGCTCTGCGGAGACCTGCATCACGGCGCTGTGTGCTGGGGACCCTTACACCGCCAAATGGAAGGAAGTCCTGTCCCCCGGCTGGAAGGTGCACGCGCAGACGGCGGACGCGGAGGTGGGGACAGGGCCGGACAGACTGACGGAAGGACAGACGCTGCCGGTGGCCGCCGCCAAGATCAAGACGGGTAAGACCACGCCGCCCAAGCACCACACGGATGTGATATTTTGTGAGCGTAAGGAGTGGATAGGAATTGAAGAAAGGAGTTCAGCATGAGAAGAAAAAAAGATAAAAGCAATGGCATTACTGCTTTGTATGAAAGACTGTCTCGTGATGACGATAATGCTGGAGAGAGTAACAGTATAGTTCATCAAAAGCAAATGCTTGAAGATTATGCTATTAAACATGGTTTTACGAATCTTGTTCATTTTACCGATGATGGTTGGAGTGGAGCAACTTTTGACAGACCTTCATGGAACAGACTTGTTGAAGGTGTTAAAAACGGAGAAATCACTGCCTGTATCTGCAAGGATATGTCCAGAATTGGCAGAGATCATCTGCAAGTAGGTTTTTTCACTGACATTCTGTTTAGAGAAAAGGAAGTTCGATTTATAGCAATCAATAATGGTATTGACAGTGACCGTCAAGAAACCAGTGAGTTTGCCCCTTTTCTGAATATCATGAATGAGTGGTTTGTCAGGGACACAAGTAAGAAAATTAAAGCTGTACTGAAATCCAGAGGTTCTTCCGGCAACGCTCATACAAGCAATATCCCACCATACGGCTATTTGAAAGACCCCGAAAACCCCGACCATTGGATTATTGATGAAGAAGCTGCTGAAGTAGTCCGCAGAATTTATCGTATGACTATTGAGGGAAAAGGACCTTATCAGATAGCAAGAGAACTTTCAGAAGAAAAAATTGAAAGACCATCTTATTATCTTGGCAAAAAGGGACTTGGAAATCATGCAAGCAATTATGACAAAGAAAATCCGTATATGTGGCGAGGAAATCAGGTTACTACTCTGATTGCCCGACCAGAGTATATCGGAAAGACTGTCAACTTCAGGACATACAAAAATTCTTATAAGGACAAAAAGACGAAAAGGGCAGATAAGGAAGATTGGGTGGTTTTTGATGATACACAAGAGCCTATTGTCGATGAAGAAACATGGCTGCTTGCTCAAAAGTTAAGACAGAATGTAAGAAAAGCAGATTCTATGGGCGAGCCTAATGTTCTAACCGGAAAGATTTACTGTGCTGATTGTGGTGCGCCGATGTATAATCACAGGCAACGAAAAGGGCGTGAAAGAATATACTATACTGCCAAAGGCGAAAAGCGGATAAGCCATTCAAATCCGGCAGATTGTTATGAATGTTCCACTTATAATCTTGCTTATCAGAAGTATGACCGGCATTGTACTTGCCACCATATTTCAACAAAAGCACTTAAAAGCATTATTTTGAAAACCATACAAGAGACTTGCCATTATGTTTCTTTGAATGAGCAGGAGTTTGTCTATTCTCTGCAAGAAGAATCGGCGATGAAAGATATTGCTATTTCTGAAACTGTAAAAAACCGCATTGAAAGAAATCAGAAGCGAGTTCACGAACTGGATATGCTTATCAGGAAAATCTATGAAGATAATGTGATTGGAAGATTGCCAGACAGGCTTTTTCAGAGTATGCTTACTGATTATGAAAATGAGCAGAACGAGCTAAACAAGATTATTGAGACAGACACTGCTGATATGCAACGAATTATAGGCGGTCAAAATAATGTGGAGCGTTTTCTAAAGCTGGTTAAAAAGTATGAGAACATTACAGAACTTACTCCTGCCATGATAAATGAATTTATCGACAAAATACTGGTTCACGAGCCACAAGGAAAAGGCGCAGACCGTACCACAGAGGTGGAGATATATCTTAACTATGTCGGGCAATTTCGAGTACCTGTGGAGCAGCATGAACCAACAGAGGAAGAAAGGATTGCTGCTGAAAAAGAGGCGGAACGACTTCGCAGAAAACGAGAATCCAATCGTAAGTATATGAAAAAGATTCGTGAGAAATCAAAAGAATTTGCGGAGCATGAGCGTATAGCAGAAGAAAAAAGTTCTGATAGCAATGTGTATGTTGAACAGAACGCCACAAGCAAATTAAATCGGCAAAAAGTGAAAGGAGAAAAAATAGCATGACAGAATTGAAACCACGAATCCATGATGAAAGCAACGGTCTGGACTATGTTCTTGTGGGCGATTACTATGTGCCGGACTTGAAGCTGCCGGAGGAACACCGCCCTATCGGTATGTGGGGCAGACTGCACAGGACATATTTGGAGCAGTACCGCCCTACAAGGTTCTCTGCCCTCTGTTTATCCGGCGAACTGCATACTTACCTTGCTGACCTGAACGAACAGGCAACGGGAAGGTGCAGCCTTATCATTGAGCAGATGAAACAAGCCGAGGGTGTGACCGAAACCATGAAAGCAGACAATCAGATGTTGTGGGTACAGTCCATGAACTCTATCCGTAACCGAGCCGAAGAAATCATCAGACAGGAAATGATTTACTGCTGATTTTATCAAGTCCAAAACCAACAAATTTATATCGTAAACGAAGCGACAGGTATTTCCTTATGAAGTGTCTGTCGCTTTTCATTTATCAAACTTTAAGGAGGAAAACGCAATGAAAATGAACCGGAATGAAATGGAAGCCCTTTATGCCTTTGGCTGTCCGAACCTGAAAGCAACTGTCGAGCGTTTGCGTATGGTAGCTGCCCTTGCACCCGATCCGGTGGCGAAGAAGCTGTTTTATATGCTTTCCGTCAAGTTGAGTGATGAGAGTGTTGAAAGGTGGTATCGCTGCTTTTACTGCAAGCTGCGTGTGTTGAAAAACCATAGGGAGGGCTGCTATGGCGAGACTGACGAAGATTGAGAAAGAAACAATCGTTCTCTTTAATGAGGGCGAGGACAAGGCAAATATCTACACCCACAACGCCGGATTGAAAAAGAGGTTGGCTGCTTTTGCTAAGAAGTACCCCGACCTTTGCCGACTGGAAAAATCCAATGTTCAAGGCGGTGTTTCTTATGAGCTGGCAAAGTCCCGTCTGTCTATCCGTTTCCTGTCGCCTTACAGTGAGCAACGCAGACAGAAAGCCAGTGAATATGCGAAAAAGCATGGGCTGAACAGCCAGCAGGGATAATGTGATAATCAGGGCTGATATGCGGTTAAAATGTCAGGTGCAGACCTGATGTTTTGACCGTTGCCTATCGCCTGTGAGGAAAGTATCGGGGACTATGGATTTTGCGGAAATGTGCGTTACAGGGAGCAAGATAAAAAGTTGTGAAAATTTTGTGTTGGTTCGGGATTATTAACAGTAATTTGTAGATTTATAGCTTAGAGATATGATAAAATGACAAAGTAGGTATTTTCAGAATTACTGAAATTAACTTCTTTAATTGAACATAAACAATAAGCAAAACATAACGGGGGTAGAATCCATGCAAAGAATCATTGCCGAATTTGGAATATTTATGTTAGTTTTTGTATTGTGGTTTGCAGGTGTAGTGTATATAGTAATTATTAGAAAGGGTATATTTCCGAGTAAGCAAGAATATCTGAGTAGAGAAGATTTGTCAAAGGAACAGATAAATACTTGCTTAAAGATAAAAAAATATTTTGAGATTCCTTTTATGATAATTATTACAGTTATTTTGATATTAGGGATGGCGATTGCTTTTCCAATTCTTCAAGATGCAAAATATATATTGAGTGGAAATTATCCACAATTTTCAGGAGAAATACAAACTACAATTAACAAAACAGATAAACGAACAAGAAGGGATAGATTTATAATTTCTAACGGAGAAACCCAGTTGGAAATTTCTGCTTATGCTCACGAATACGATAAAGGAGATTATGTAACAGTGCAATATTTACCTCATTGTGAGACGGGAACAATAATATATGGAGAAAATAAAAAGGAGAATTACGAATGAATATAGCGATGTTTTTAATTGGTGGTCTTATTTTGCTTTCTTTTCCATTTATAGTTTTAGAAAAAAGCAAAAAAGTAAAACAAGAAAATACAGAGGAAGCAAAGAAGAAATTTAATTTATTTCTTATTTGTATGATACCAGTTCCTATAATTGCTTTTATATTTCTTTGGTTTGGTTTTAAAGCATTTATGTAGGATGAACTTTATTTTCTATTTGCAATTTGCAGACTATCTGTAATCTGCCACAACTGAATATGACCGTCAAGGTCAGATGAAGAAACCGATGTATTGAGCGTAAAGCGATCATGCGTCGGTTTTTCTTTTTGCAAAATAGTCCGGTGGACTGTTTTGTAAAACCGAAGGAACTGACGGAGCTTGGGGCGGGGCGAAGTCAGTTTGTTCGGGCGGGAGTACAGAGGGTGCAACCCTTTGTGCATGGGTACAGGGAATGCAATATCCCTGTGCAGGTCAAGGGCGGCAGCCTTGCCCAGTTAAGTGGCGTTTCGCCACTTAGTACTGGGTATTACTTGACGCAGAAAGCCGCAAGGAATCAGCTTCGCTGCCCTTCTCCCCTGTCGGGGAAATCAAAAAGAAAAGGAGGAACTCATGTGAAATTAACAAGACACAATGGACGAGCCGGAAAGAATGGCGTTTATAATCCGAAGCACAATGACCGCAGTTTTGACATTGCCAACAGCGAACACATTGACGAAGAACGAGCCAAACAAAATCTCTATTGGGACTGTTACAATGGCTTCCGCAATTTCAAAAATCCCGAAAAGGAAAATGAGCTGTCTGCCACTTTTGAAGATGTGGAACAGCTTTTTTATCGTCAGCGGTATCGTGATTTTGTGACCGGACAGAATGAAAGAAATGTGAAGAACCGACACCCTGAAAGAAATAAGGAAACCGGAGATTTACTCAAAAGCAAAAAGACCTGTCCAGAGGAAACGGTCTATCAGATTGGAACGCTTGATAATCATGTTCCACCGGAATTGCTCATTGAGATCGTCACAGAATTTATGGTAATCGTAAATGAGCGTTTCGGTTCTCATGTCCATATCCTGAATTGGGCGCTGCACTTGGATGAAAGCACCCCTCATATTCACGAGCGTCATGTGTTCGACTGTGAAAATCAATATGGAGAGATTGCCCCACAACAGGAAAAGGCTTTGGAAGCATTGGGGTTTGAACTGCCGGAACCGGAGAAGCCTGTTGGAAGAAAAAATAACCGCAAGATGACTTTCGATTCAGCTTGCCGAGTGCTGCTGTTTGATGTGGCGAAAAAGCATGGCTTACAACTGGAAGAAGAACCGGAATATGGTGGTCGTGCTTATCTGGAAAAACAGGACTATATTCTTTTCAAGCAAAAGGAGCAACTGGCAGCACAAGAGCAAAAGCTGGAAGAACTCACGATGAAGATTGAAGATGTGGAAGCTCTGGTGGACGAGGTTGCCGATATTGCCTATGACAAGGCGGTTGAGGTCGTTGCTGATACTGTAAAACTGGAAACGCACAAGGAGGATATTAAGCTGGTGGAGCAGTCTAAGGCATGGGTTCTCTCCCCTGAGCGTAAGGCTTCAAAGAAAGAAATTGAGTATGCAACGAAACGATTGGATGGCGTGATTGCAAGAATCACAAATGCTATGAAATCAACCATTCAGAAAATTCAAACCACGCTGATGAAACCGGAGGTCAAAAAAGCCGGAACGGAGCAAATCAAGAAGAAAGCCAAAAGTTCCATTATAGAGCAGTTGAGCCGCAAAAAGAAAGAAATTGCAGAGCGTGAAGTCAGCCGGACACTTCCGGCGAAAAGCAAAAAACAGGATATGGAACTCTAAGGCACTTGCTGTTTTCACTTTGAAAATGACAGGTACTTTTGCTTTGGAAGGCAAGAAAAAATCTTCCATTCTTTAGGTTGATGAAGTATAATGGAGATGGTTTCAGGAATTATCCGTCGCATAAAAAATAGAACATCTTGATGGTAGGGGGATGTATTATGGATTTGAATTTTGAGGAATTTTATAAAGAACTATCCAAATCTGTTCATACGATTTTGAAACCTTATGGATTTCGTAAAAAAGGAAACAAATTTTTCAAAATATCGGAAGATGGTTTTATAACACTGATAGAACTACAAAAAGAAAGATTTAATTATTCTGACGAAAGTGCTTTTCAGATTTTTTGTGGTTTTGCTATTTATGACCCGACTGTGGCAAAAGACAAGCTGCATGAGTGGTGTATGTACACTAAATTCTATATTGGAAACGAAGGTATGCTTGATGATGGAAGTTGGAGTTTTGGCAACTATTATTGTATATGCAAAGAGAAACTTGAATATCCACTATTTAACCATGCTGTAAAAGATACTACTGCTAATATCAAAAAAATGGTTCTTGAAGTAATTGAAACGAAAGTTGTACCTATGATTAGTGAAATAAACACAAGCAAAGACTATTTTTACTCAAAGTATTTTCATTTTCATTTTGGTGCTTTGGATTATCTTTTTAAACTTTTTGACAAAGATGTTTTACCTTATCTTCAAGAACAGATTGATATTTATAGTGAACCTTCTTTTGCCGACCATAAACAAGCTCAGCAATTAAAAGAATATTATTTAAAGATGTATGATAAGCATTCTAAGTAGAAGAACTTCACAGCTTTACTAAGCAGCATATCAGAAAAGGTCTCCTGCTTTTTTGCACCCAAAATTAAATATGGAACTTTAAGGCACTTGCTATTTTCGTTTTGAAAATGACAGGTGCTTTTGCTTTGGGAGGTAAGAAAAAATCTTCCATTCTTTAGGTTGATAGAGTATAATGTAAGCAACAAATTAGAAGTTGTGGAGATAAAGCGAATGGAATTTAGAAATTTATTGAATGTACAAAATCGTGATGAGTTACGGCAATGGCTTTTGGAAAATTATAATAAAGAACCTGAATGTTGGGTAGTTGTAAAGCGTGGGCGTCCTGTTGATGATGAAACATTTTGGTATATAGACGCAGTTGAAGAAGCAATGTGCTTTGGTTGGATTGACAGCACAACAAAGAAAATGGATAACGGAGTTACAGCACAAAGATTAGCTCCTCGAAGAAAGGGAAGTTTATGGTCTGAATTGAACAAAGAACGCTGTCGCAGAATGGAACGATTAGGACGAATGACAGACGCCGGTCGTGCTGTATTGCCGGATATGAGTGAGAAGGGATTTGTGATTGATAAAGATATTTTGAATGCACTTCAAGCGGACGCAGAGGTTTGGGCGAATTTTCAAAGTTTTCCGCCACTTTATCAGCGTGTGAGAATTGATACAATTCAAATTAAGAAAAAGCAGCCGGAATTGTTCCAGAGTCGCTTACAGAAGCTTTTAGATAACACAAAAGCGGGAGTTATGTATGGCGAATGGAATGATAATGGGCGACTGCTTACAGAATGACAGCTCTCAGTTTGCTTGTGCATTGATGATTATCTTGAATTTAGGAGATGTTTAGTGAAAACGGTTTGGATTCACAAATATTTTACTTTCTTCTGATAGTTATTTTTACTCTGCTATATTATAATGGTGCAAACAAACTATGTGAGGTAATATGCTTATGAAAAAATATGTTTCTATATTTTTGTGTCTTGCTTGTGTATTGACTTTAGTTGCGTGTGGGAAAAAGGCAGATCCTATTACGCTACCTCAAACCGACGAGATTACATCTATTGATATAACTGTCGGGGGAAACACAGTAAGTCATTCAGACAAAACTTGGAGATCGGAAGAGCGTCGTG
>ERZ507065.1297-NODE-1297-length-10324-cov-4.027559_pt1 | contig 10324 bp, 6 predicted proteins | sample MGYA00513785_ERZ507065 | MGnify/ENA metagenome assembly ERZ507065
GCGCGGTCGTCCTATTCAGCGGAGGTTACTGGTTCAATTTGCATAAATCTGTCCGGACTAAATAATGGCTTTGGCAGGCCCATTTACGGCGGCGGGTATGGGAAAAACGCTCCAGTAGTAGGAAATATTAGATTTAACATTTCGAATACTAAAATGAACAATAATGCGGCCGCTATCTATGGCGGCGGGTACAACAGCGACGTAACAGGAGACATCTTTATCCATATCAAAGAAAACAGCCTTATCTCAGAGGAAACCGTCTGGGGCGGCGGAACCGGAGATTCCACCATAACAGGTGGTGTTACAATCACCGTGGATGACAGCAGTGAGGTGATCGGTGAGATCCGCGCTGGAGGCAATGAAGGTGCGGACGTGATCGGCGATGTCGTAATCACAGTATCCGGTGGCCCCCAATCCGCCTGCCCGACCATTTTTGCGACCGGTAAAGGGGAGGACGAGGATAACCCGGCCCAAGTTGACGGCAATGTCTCCATTACTCTGCACGGCAGCCGGGCCAACGTATACACACTGGACAAGTTTGGCGAAGTGACCTCCGACCATACGGTTACGATTATCCTGGACGACACTGACGAGCTAAGCGGCGCGGTGCGGGGTGATTCCAAGCTGGACCAGCACCTTTATAACCATGAGAAAGATAACCCCACCCGTACCGGAAACGGCGCCAGCGTCATCGTCAAAGGCGATTACACCTCTACCGGAATCCACGGGTTCCCTGAGGTTGTAATTGAGGACGGCGGCATCCTGCGCGAGCATCTCGCCTCCGGCGAGACGCTGTTTGACGGCGTGGAGACTGTCACCATTCAAGAGGGCGGCGCGCTGGATCTGCTGCAAAGCAACGAGATTTCCGGAAACTTCACTTGTGCAGGCACATTGAAAATGCCTGCGCCGATCAGCGCAGAAGCAGATATCTGCTATTTGACTGGGGGCAGCAATGTCACCGTGCAGGAGGGCGCGGCCTATGTCCCCACTAAGGATAACGGCGCGGCCGATGCGGACTACGTCAAGGGCGATGTGTTCCTCAAGCAGGGAACAGTATACACACAGCCGTCTGCAAAGGTTGACTTTGCCGTCTCCGAGGCCGGTCAGGCCAAGGAATACTTCACGGATGACCGAGCGGTAACAGACGAGTCCGACATCACCCACGAGTGGTTTGTCGACCAGACCCAGTATGTCACCATCCGCCCGGCGGACATTACGGTTTACACCGGCGGCAACAGCTATGACGGCGTCACGGACGAGAACGGCCAGATTGTCAGCGGCAGCGGCCTGCCTGAGGCAGGCTATCTGCTCACCGTCCCGGAGGAGATTAACGATATGCTGGAAGGCCCTGGACAGGCGGTTGACCTCGCCGGTCACCTGACCTTTACCTATGGCGCCGGCGAAACCGTCCGGGCCTGGGATATTCAGCTTTACAGCGGCGGCGCTACCAGCACCACCGACCCGGTGGACGGAATCGCCCGTTATATCTACCGGATGGAATCGGTAAAGGAAGGCCAGGATCCCGTTCGGCTCCAGTTTACGGATCCAGAGACCGGGGAAGTCAAGATCAGCGACGAATTCGAAGTCTCTGCCATCGAGCAGAACAGGACCTACTCCATGACCATCTACTCCGGCGGGGTGGATCAGGACCTCGTAAAGGCGGTGTTCAAAGATATTCCCGAACATTCCGACGAGACATTTACCTACCCGGTCAAGATTGAAGAAGGCGCCCTCACCATTCGCGGTGCGACAAAGGAGGGCGTCACTGCCCCGGTGGAGGACAAGGCAGACGATGTGACGGGGGACGCCATCACCGCGGTGGCCCCGGCGGACGTTACGTACTACGTCAACGACAGCCAGGTGGAGATCACCGACAAGAACGCCGTCCACCTGCTGACCGACGAAGTGCTGGACGACCAGGTGCTCATTGATCACATCAGCAATGAAATCATCGGGTCTGATACCGGCATCCCCAACGGCGACTATCTCTACGAGTTCCAATACCTGGATCTGGTGGACAGCAGCAACGGCAACGCCTATGTGACCCTGGGCGACGGCCAGACGATAGATCTCTACTGGCCGGTGCCCGACGACGCCGACACCTCTGCGCCCTTCTATATCGTCCACTTTGACGCGCTCGACCGCGACTACGAGGGCGCGGCGGACGAACAACTGAAGGAGAATCCTGCGGAGAAGCTGGACGGCACACTGGTAACCCTGAACGGCAAACAGTATATCAAGTTTGCCACCGGCAGCTTCTCCCCCTTCGCGCTGGTCTATCAGAAGGAGTCCGGCGGCGGGGACCACGGCGGCGGTGGTGGCACCACCTACTACACCCTGCGCTATGAGAGCAATGGCGGCACCAAATACAAGGACGAGCGGTACCGCCGCAATACTCTGGTGAAGCTGGACAAGGAGCCCGTCCGGGAGGGCTACACCTTTACCGGCTGGTACGCCGACAAGGCCCTGACCGAGCCCATCGACGACATCCGCATGACCTCCAACAAGACCGTGTACGCCGGCTGGGAAAGGACCGGCGTGCCCGACCGGCTCAACGGCGACGACCATTTCGCCTACATCATCGGCCGGGACGACGGCCTGGTTCACCCCGAGGCCACCATCACACGGGCCGAGGTGGCCACCATCTTCTTCCGCCTGCTCACCGACGAGGCCCGGGCGGAATACCTGACCGAGACCAGCCCCTTCCACGACGTGGCCCCCGACGCGTGGTACGCCACCGCCGTGGCCACCATGGAGGCCATGGGCATCGTGGAGGGCCGCGCCCCCGCGGTCTTTGACCCCGACGCACCCATCACCCGGGGCGAGTTCGCTGCCATCGCCGCCCGCTTTGACAGCGATCCCTACCACGGCGACGACCGCTTCACCGACATCTCCGGCCACTGGGCCGCCGGGTACATCAACCAGGCCGCGGTGAAGGGCTGGGTGGAGGGCCAGCCTGACGGTTCCTTCGCCCCCGACCGCAGCATCACCCGCGCCGAGGCCATGACCACCATCAACCGCGTCCTGGGCCGCCTCCCCGAGACCGCGGATGATCTGCTGGACGACATGATCGCCTGGCCCGACAACCCGCCGGATGCCTGGTACTATCTGGCGGTCCAGGAGGCCACCAACAGCCACGACTACGAGCGCAAGGCCGACACTGTCCACGAAACCTGGACCGGCCTCCAGCCTGCGGGAAACTGGGCTCAGTACCAATAACCTTCACAAAAAGAACGGCCCCGGAACCCGTCGGTTCCGGGGCCGCTCAGCCTGTCGAAAAAGTCTTTTCGACAGGCTGAGGGACTTTTTGAAACCTTTTGAAGTTTCAAAAAGTCGGTTGACCAAACGCAAAAGACAACCCTGACGGTTTTCTTTCACACTATCTTTCCCTCCGAAACCTTCACCCGGAAGGTTTACCGATAGCCTCAGCGGCCCCGGAACCCGTCGGTTCCGGGGCCACTCTCTGTTTCCACATACGGACGGGCCGTCACAGGCGGTAGATGCGGTGAAACTCCTCCTCCAGCCAATCCCGAAAGTCCGGGTGGGCGATGGAGATAAGGGCCTTGGCCCGCTGCGGAACCGTCAGCCCCCGCAAACAGACCGCGCCATACTCGGTGGCCACAAAGTGGGTATTGCTCCGGGTAAGGGTCACCACGGCCCCCTCCGGCAGTACCGGCAGTATACGGGACTGGAGACGCCGCTCCCCCGTGTCCGGGTCCTTTGCAGAGTAGGTGGAGCGCAGGGTAATAACCGACTTGCCCCCGGGCGCCATCTGTGCGCCTACGGCGGTGTCCACCTGTCCGCCACTGCCCGAGATCTGCCGGGGCCCCACACTCTCCGAGGCGCACTGGCCGGTGAGATCCACCTGGAGCGCAGCATTGATGGAGGTCATGCCCCGGTTGGCCGCCAAAACAGACAGATCGTTGGTGTAGCTCAGGGCCTTGTGGAGGATGGTGGGGTTGTCATCCACGAAATCATAGAGGGCATGACTGCCCATGGTAAAGCACGTCACCGTCTTGCCCCGGTGGAGGCTCTTGCGGCTGTTGTCCGCCGCGCCGCACCGGAGCAGCTCCATGGCCGCGTCGGACATGGCCTCGGTGTGAATACCCAGGCCCCGCTTGTCCTTGAGCTCGGCGGCCAAGGCGTTGATGGTACCCCCAAAGCCGAGCTGGATGGTGGCCCCGTCCTCCACCAGCTCCGCCACCACCCGGCCAAGCTGGCGGTCCACCTCATCGGGGGGCTGGGGTGAAAGGGCGGCGGGGTAGCGGTCGGACTCCACAATGGCGTCCACCTGGGAGACATGGAGGGTCACGTCCCCGAAGATCCGGGGAGCACAGGAGGCCACCTCCACCACCACCCGCCGGGCGCGGGGGAGCACCTCCAGCTCAATGCAGGCCGAGCCCGCCAGGGAAAAGCAGCCATGCTTGTCCATAGGGGAGACCGTGAGTACCAGGCAGTCGTACTCCGGCGCCCCGTGGGTCCAGTCCCTGGCCGCATTGCGCAGGTGGTTGGGCAGAAAGGCGCAGCGGCCCAGGCGCTGGGCCTCCTGCTGGTAGGTGTTGTAAAAAATCGACTCTATTTGAAAGGCGTCCCCGCAGGCGGGGTCGGTAAGCAGAGCCAGGGACTCCAGGGGCAGGTAGTTGAGCACCCGTACCCCGTGGAGCTCCGCCGCCCGCCGGTGGAGGGCGGCGGCAAAGTCCACTGGGAGCAGCGGGCCGCCCGCCAGATAGACGGTGTCCCCGGAGCAGATGCGGCCTGCCTCCGCCTCCGCGGTGGTGCGCCGGCGGGCATATTCCGCCTCAAACATGGGAAAGCACTCCTTTTCTTGCACAGAGGGCGGGGCAGCCAGGCTGCCCCGCCCTCTGAAGATTGATTCAGACAGGAGAATTACGCGTACTTCTGAAGCGCAGCGGCGCCCTTCTCGGTGATGCGCAGCTTGCGCTTGAACAGGCCGCCCTCCACCACGTAGCCGCGGCGGGTCAGGTGGGAGCAGATTGCGGACATGCGCATGGACTTAATGCCGTTTTTCTGCACAAACTCCGCCTGCTGCTCGGGGTTCTCCTTGACCACCTTCAGGAGCTGGACATACAGGGGGTTCAGGAACTCCTCTGCCATCTCGGCCTCCTTCCCGCTGAGGGCGGGCAGGGCCGCCAGCCCCTTCTCGGTGATGGTAAAGGTGTAGAACTTGGAGCCGCTCATGCCGGCACGGACCAGGTAGCCGCCCTGATCCAGGTTCTCCACGGCGGCGCCGGAGGTCTTGGAGTCCACCCCCAGGGCGTCGGTCAGGTCGGACATGTAGCAGTGGCCGATGCGCAGCATCTCCAGAATCTGCTTTACCAACTCGCCCAGCTTGACCTCCTTACGGTTGGAGGCGGTGGGCACCCGCTCCCAGCCGGGGCGGCCGTAATACTTGGGCTGGCCGAACAGGGAGGCGATCACCGCCACCACCAGGGTGACCACCAGGCCCAGGGTGGCCAGATACACATAGCTGTTGATGGAGAACACCTTGGTCAGGTCCAGCAGGGTGAACACAGCCATGGTGGCCATGCCGCACACCGCGCCCCACAGGGCGCCGCGGCCGTTAAACCGGGGCCAGATGGCGCCCAGGCCCAGCAAAATGGCGGGGGGCACCAGCCAGCAGTTGGCAAAGGCGAACAGGTAGGTGGGGCCGCCGGGGAACTGGCAGAGCACGAAGGTGACCACGCCGATGAGCAGCATGATGATCTTGGACATCTTCAGGCTCTTCTTTGCGTCAGCCTTGGGGTTGATCAGGCGCTGGTAGATATCGCGGTTGGCCACAGCGGAGGCGCCCAGGGCGGAGGTGGAGGCGGTAGAGATGGATGCCGCCACGGCGCTGATAACCACCAGGGAGCCAAACAGAGACACGAAGGTCTTGGCCACATAGCCGTAGGTGCCGGTAGGAGCCACGGTACCGCCGTTGAGGGTGAGCTGCTCGGGATAGAACGCGCCCATGTAGCCGCCGATGAAGCACAGGGGCACCATGAACACCACAATCAGGATGATGGCAGCGGCCACGAAGGAGCGGCGGGCCACCTTCTCACTGCGGCAGTTGGCGACCTTCATCCAGTAGTAGTTGTTGCCCCAAACCAGGGCTACGGCGAAGCAGATAATGAAGTTAAACACCGAGGGGTAGGTCAGCTTCATGCCGGGCAGCGCCCCCACAAAGCCCTGGCTCATGAAGTCGCCGGCACCCCAGTTGGCGCTGATGGCGTCCAGCCAGCCGAATCGTCCGGCCAGGATGAAGAAGGTGGCGGGCACCACAATCACGCCGATGAGCACCTGGAACAGGTCGGTGATGGTGGTGGCCCACAGGCCGGAGACAAAGGTAAACACGATGATGACAGCGAAGATAATAGCGGTAATGGCCAGGCGGTTCCAGCCGGTGAAGGCCGCAATGTTGTCCACACTGGACACCACGTTATTGGCCATAATGCCGCACATGCCGATAACGGAGGTGATGGCCACTACGGAACGGGTGTGCCCGTCGTAGCGCATCTCCAGAAACTCGGGCAGGGTCTGGGCGCCGCTGCGGCGGACAAAGTTGGAGTACAGCAGGCCGAAGATCAGCAGGCCGCACACCGAGTAGATGACACCCCAACCCAGGCCGCCCAGCAGGCCGTACTGAATCGTGAAGCCGGGGGCCAGTGTGACCGTGGTGCCGGCAAAGCCGATAGCAATGACGCCCACCACGTTGATGGGGGTGGAAATCTCACGGCCGGCCAGCACGAAGTCGGAGGACTCCTTGACCCACCGCTTGCTGATCAGGCCTGCGCCCAATAGAAACGCGCAGAAAATGACAAATATGACGACAAATATGACGTTACCCACGTTTGTCCCTCTCTTTCATATGTATGGTTGTTTACACTGACACAACAAAAGGGTTACTCCACGAAGGCCACCACACGGGCCCAGCCGGCGGAGGCGGCCTTGATGCTTACCGGGAAGCAGCTTACCTTAAAGCCGGTGACAGGGAGCTGATCCAGGTTGGTCAGCTTTTCGATGTGGCAGTAGGCCTTGTCGCGGCCCACCCGGTGGGCCTCCCAGATAATGGAGGCATCGTGGTTCTTTTCAAACTCCTCCCCCTCGAAGGGCAGGGGCACATCCCAGCTCCAGCCGTCGGTGCCCACCACACGCACGCCGCGCTCCAGCAGCCACATAGTGGCCTCATAGCTCATGCCCGCGCCCGCAACCAAGTACTCAGGCTTGCCCCAGCGGTCATCGGCGTCGGTGCGCAGGAAGACAATATCGCCGGGCTTGAGGGTGTAGTTGATCTTCTGGAAGTACTCCTCCACATCCTTGGCGGTGATCTTGTATCCATCGGGCTTGTCGTGGAAGTCCATCACCACGCCGTCGCCCACAAACCAGTCCAGAGGCACCTCGTCAATGGTCCAGGCCCGCTCACCGCCGTTCATGGTGGGGTAATAGTGGTAGGGGGCATCCACATGGGTTCCGGAATGGGTGCACACCTGCAGGAACTCGATTCCCCAGCCGTTGCCCTCCGGCAGATCCTCAACGGTGCAGCCCTTAAAGAAGCCAGCCATCTGCTCCGCGGTGTCCTTGTGGTTGCAATACTGAATCTTGGGAATCTGGATCGGGGGATCACTGGGCAGTCCGTCTTCAATGGGAATAGACAGGTCAATGATTTTCATAGTGGTTACACTCCTTTTGATTCGGCCGGTGGCCGTTGCTTGCGTCTCATAAGATAGCAATTTCTGTGCCAAGTCTGTCTAACACTCTGCAAGCCGTTGCAACTGTAAAAAAAGCGGTTATTTTCATTGACATCCAGGCGCCCAAACACTGTTCGGTAATCCGTACATTTGAATATTTTATTTTGAGCTGTCTTTTGGCAATCCCCCTCTGTTCTTATGTTTTAAGCCTCATGTATTGATTTCCTTACATGTTTTGTTTTCCGTACATTTCGCAAACAATTTTGGACGTTTTCTGGCGTTTTTTGTGACTCAATTTTTTGCAAAAACCCATTTTCTCCGCATCAACTAAACAAAAAGATTCATTTTCGGTGAAATTAACCATTGTAAAACAGCGCGTAGCTTGCTATCGTTAATACATTCCGTACCGTGTATGAGTGGAGGAAGCCGCATTGGAAAACCACATTGATCCAAGCACCATGCTGGAATTTATCGAGGGTCTGGCCGCCATGGCGGTTCTGGACCAGGACGGCGTCTACACCTATGTCAGCCCGGGCTGGGAGCGCTACACCGGCCACACCGCACAGGAGGCCATCGGCCGGAAGGTTTGGGAAATGGTGCCCGACACCCACGCCACCGAGGTCTTCCACACGGGCAAGCCGGTCTTTGCCAAGGCCGTCAACGCCAACGGCCCCGCCTTTACCTCCTATTTTCCCCGCTTTGACCGGGATGGGAAGCTGTGCGGGCTGTTTCTCTATGTCATCGTCCAGGGTATGGAGGACGCTCAGAACCTGACCCGGCGCATCGGCGAGCTATCCAGCAAGGTGGAGTTCTACCAGCAGGAGCTGTCCCGGGAGCGGGGCGCACGCTACGGACTGGACAACATCATCGGCGAAAGCGCCCCGGTCCTCCGCCTGAAGGAGCAGATCGTCCAGGCCGCCCGCTCCACCTCCACGGTGCTCATTGAGGGGGAGACGGGCAGCGGCAAGGAGCTCATCGCCCACTCCATCCACGCCATGAGCGCCCGCAAGGCGGCCAACTTTGTGCGGGTCAACTGCTCCGCGATTCCGGCCGAGCTGATGGAGTCCGAGTTCTTCGGCTACGCCGCCGGCGCCTTCACCGGCGCGGCCCGGAAGGGCCGCATCGGCCGCTTTCAGCTCGCCAGCGGCGGCTCCATTTTTCTCGACGAGGTCAACCTGCTCACCGCCACCATGCAGCCCAAGTTTCTCCGGGTACTTCAGGAGATGGAGATCGACCCGGTGGGCGGGGAGAAGAGCATTCCCATCGACGTGCGGGTGATCGCCGCCTCCAATATCCCGCTGGAGACGCTGGTGGAGGCGGGACAATTCCGCAGCGACCTCTATTACCGCCTCAACGTCATCCGCATCCAGGCCCCCACCCTGCGGGAGCGGAAGGAGGATCTGCCCCTGCTTGTGGACAACTTTATCCACCGGCTCAACTACCAGCTCGGCATGGTCATCGAGGGGGTGGCCCCCGGCGCCATGGACCTGCTGATGGATTACGACTGGCCGGGCAACGTCCGCGAGCTGCAGAACGCGGTGGAGAGCGCCATGAACGCGGCTGACTCCCCCATCCTGCGGCGGCGGGACTTCCGCCAACTGGAGCAGCGGATGCAGGCCCGGCGGCGGCGCCAGCTCACCGGGCCGGGGGACTTCAAGCTGCGCCCCGCCCGCCAGGCCTTTGAGCGGGAGCTTATTCGGGACGCCCTGGCCGCCGCCGGAGGAAACCGGGTCAAGGCCGCCGCGCTTCTGGACATCTCCCGCACAGTGCTCTACGAAAAAATGGAACAATACCAATTAAAATAGACAGACTGAGGAGAGGAACATTACCATGCAGACACAACTGAGACAGGCCGTGGTTGTCGCCTTCGGCCGCACCCCCTACTGCAAGGCCCGCAAGGGCTCCTTTGCCCAGCTCCACCCCGTGGAGTATGGCGCCCAGACCCTTCTGGGTGTGCTGGCCAGAGTACCCCAGCTCCGGCCGGAGGACATCGGCGACGTGATCATGGGCTGCGCCATGCCCTTCGGTGTCCAGGGCGGCAATATGGCCCGGCTGATTGTCCAGCGGGCCGGGCTGCCCGACTGCGTCACCGCCCAGACCGTCAACCGCTACTGCTCCTCCGGCCTGCAGACCATCGCCACCGCCGCCAACGCCATCCGCTGCGGGGAGGAGGACGTGGTCATCGCCGGCGGCGTGGAGTCCATGTCTCTGGTTCCCATGCTGGTGGGCGCGGAGGATGCCGACCCCTGGCTGGCGGAGCACCGCCCCGAGGTATACACCACCATGGGCATCACGGCGGAAAATGTGGCCCGCCAGTGGGGCATCAGCCGGGCCGATATGGACGCCATGGCCGTTGAGAGCCACCGCCGGGCCGCCCAGGCCCAGGCCGGCGGCTGCTTTGACGGACAGATCATCCCCATCACCGTCCCCGGCCCCGACGGCGGCGAGGTGGTGGTCTGCCGGGACGAGGGCATCCGCCCCGGCACCACTGCGGAGACGCTGGCCGGGCTGAAGCCCTGCTTCCTGGAAAACGGCTCCGTCACCGCAGCCACCTCCTCCCAGATGACCGACGGTGCCGGCTTCGTGGTGCTCATGTCGGAGGAAAAAGCCGCAGAGCTGGGCGTGAAGCCCCTGGC
>ERZ507065.1302-NODE-1302-length-10291-cov-5.770125_pt1 | contig 10291 bp, 10 predicted proteins | sample MGYA00513785_ERZ507065 | MGnify/ENA metagenome assembly ERZ507065
CTCCTTCTCCCTTCCCTTGTCTTTTTTTGCCTTCTTTCCCTTCGCTTTTCTCCATCTTCTCTCCCTTCGTTTTTCAATGTGTTGCAAGGGAATTCTCTATGTTAGACGATAAATGCTTTTTATCGCTCATGCAATACTATCCTATCGCAAATCTGTTCGATATTCTTTCTATGTTAGTTTTTTGCCGATCCAAACGCGCACTCTTCATCGTGCTTAGATCGATCATGCTTGCGCTTGCTTCAGATATAACGAACACTGCGATCATCCAGACAAAACAATGCCAGTCTACCGCTTTCGCTTCCTAAAGCGCAGCCGCAGTCAATGTCGATGATCCCTGCCTGCATCAGATCTTTTCGATTCGCCCAAATCCGATAAGGCTTCCCTTTTTGCAGATAAAGCGTCGGCGTATGTCCGTGGATCACGCAGCGATCTTCAAAAAAATCTGTCGTTTCCTCATAACGCTCCCATACCAAATGCACTGCTTCCCCTTCTTCGCAGTTTGACAAATACAACACTTCTTCCTGTCGGTTTGGCAAAGGACATGCATGTACAAGATAATACCGCTGTTCCTTTACCGTTAAATTTGTGATCGCCAGCGGTAACTCGCGCAAATACAAATACAGCTGCTTTTGCCTTTCATCGCTTAACTGATAAAAAGCATGCAAGGTCGGCACATTTCCATTGCGATTCCACCTCTCTACCGCTTTTATCCGATTACACGCGCGAATATCTTTGAAATAACCGTAGTGCTCCTCGGCATATGACAGATATTCGACCATCATATGCTCATGATTGCCCATGATCAGTGTAACATGAGGGTTCTCCATGATTTCTTCCAAAATCCGGATCCCCTCTTTTCCTCGATCGATCACATCACCTAATATATAAAGATGATCTGTACCGTTTACAAGATCAAGGGCTTCACATGCCTTTTTGAATTTATCGTACAGTCCATGTATATCACTGACTACATATGTACCCATTGTATGATTTCCATCAAGCATCTTCCTAATATGAATCTGCGATGCTTTCCTTTCTTTCCTGCTTGCTTTTCTCAATAATAGGATAAAAGCAAGACTTTCATCAAAATCTTGCTTTTCGTTATACGCCTAAATGGCCCACTTTGCCGACATCGGCCGTTTCCTTCCGCGTTTTCCCGCAAATCGGATAATTCGGACATTTCTCATTGCAGGCCTCGCTGCTGATCGCCCGCAGCTTAGCGGGAATCAGCGAAGTGATCTCATCATCGTCATATCCAACCACAAACGTGCGTTCATCCAGTATGATCGGTCGTTTCATCACGGAAGGATTTTTCTGAATAAAAGCGATCAATTCTTTGGTCGATAAATCATCTATATTCATCTTCAATGCCTGAAACGGCTTACTTCTGGTCGAAATAATATCCTCGGTTCCATTCTCGCATCTGCTCAAGATATATTTGATCTCATCCTCTTTCAACAAGGTCGTAAAGATATTTTTTTCGACAAAAGGAAGATCGTTGTCTTTCAGCCATTGTTTTGCCTTCCGACAGCTTGCACAACCGGGCGATGTATATAATAATATCATTTGCACATCCTCCTGTTCTGATCGTAATCTTTTATTACAGTCTCTATTATATTCTATTTATCATTTTAATAAAAGCATAATTATCGATAATTTCTCTCCTGCGTCATTTTTCTGTTTTCGTTTGACTTTTTTGCTTTATAATATACACGATAGGAGATGATGCTATGATACGAAATCAAGATGACTGGCTGACAGGACAAATCGATACGATCATCAAACTGCTGGCCCAATTATATTTTCAAGACAGCAAGGCGATCACTTGCTTAGACGAATCTGAAAAACGAAGCTTTTATCAGGAAGCCATGACGCTTATGGAAAAGCAGGCCTACCAGCAGCTCAATCAACTGCTTTTAGAAAAGGCCGAAACACGCAGCAAAGAAACGTTAAAGCTCGCCCTGCACATTTATGATCGGTTCAATCGATTATCTGATGAAGAATTAGAAAAAGGAGCATTTTCACACAATCGTTTATACGGTGCTGTACAGGAACTGGAAAAAATTTATACAAATTTCTTTTTCTAGTTTTCTTTTCGAAATTTAATGCTATAATATAGCTAATTATTCGCAGAAGAAGCAAAAGTAGGTTGTTGTTATAAGCAAAGAGAGCTGATGGGCGGTGTAAATCAGCGTGAGGCAACAATACGAAGTGGGGCTTTGGAGAATCGACAGACGTCGCGGGCAACCGTTATCTTGAAAAGTGGCGGCAGTTTTGTCGCAAGTTGGGTGGTACCACGCACATGCGTCCCTTCGTATGGGGCGCTTTTTATTTTTTCAGGCGCTGTCTTGTTTGCGATCAATAAAGGAGGAATTTTATGAAACGCATGGTAAGCGGCATCAAGCCGACCGGAAAGCTGACCTTAGGCAATTATATTGGGGCGATCTCTCAATTCATCCAATATCAAGATGAATATGAAATGTTTATCTTTATCGCCAATCAGCATGCGATCACTGTCGCGCAGGATGCAAAAGAACTGCGGCAGAATACGAAAAATCTGATCGCTTTGTATTTGGCATGTGGATTGGATCCCAAAAAGGTAACGATGTTTTTGCAATCAGATGTACCGGCACATACTACTTTAGGCTGGGTCATGACCTGCAATTCTTATATTGGTGAATTAAACCGCATGACGCAATTCAAAGATAAAAGTGCAAAAGGTGAAGTGAATCTGACTGCCGGTCTTTATACTTATCCATCGCTGATGGCTGCGGATATTTTATTGTATGATGCGGACTATGTACCGGTCGGTGTTGATCAGAAGCAGCATGTGGAGCTGGCGCGTAATTTAGCCGAACGTTTTAACAACCGCTATTCGCCTACTTTTGTCGTACCGACACCCCTTACCCCAAAAATAGGCGCCAAGATCTATTCCCTGCAAAATCCACTGAAGAAAATGTCAAAATCCGAAGAAGATCCAAAAGGTACGATTGCTTTGCTAGATGAACCGGCGGTTGCCCGCAAAAAGATCATGTCGGCAGTTACTGATTCTTTTGCATGTATCGCCTATGATCCGCAGAAACAACCGGGTTTATCCAACCTGATTCAGATCTTATCTTGTTTGAGCCAAGAACCGATCGAGGAAATTGTAAAGCGCTATGAAGGAAAAGGCTATGGTGAACTGAAAAAAGAAGTCGGCGATACCGTTTATACATTCTTAGAACAGCTGCAGGCACGCTATCGCGCTATCATGGATAGCAATATCATCGAGGACATCCTTAAAGAAGGCGCGCAAAAGGCCAGCTTGATCGCCAACAAGAAAGTGGCGAAAGTACATCGCAAAGTCGGGCTTTCTCTGTTTTGACGATCGATCGTTTCCGATCAGATCACATAAAAAGGAACGAAGCCACAATCTGACTGCATCGTTCCTTTTCTTATTAAATGAAATGCTTGAAAACACTGCTTTTTTACACGTTGAGATTGATGGAAATCCCCATCATCGGCGCCAACACATAGGCAAACAATAAAATTGCCACGCCTAAAATAATGCGGTAATAGCCAAATATCTTGAAATCATGACGGCGGATATAACTCAAAAGCATACGAATGGCAAACACAGATACGATGAAGGACACCGCCATTGCCACAAGCAAGATCGTCATCTCTTCTCCGCTTGGGATCGGATTTCCATCCCACACATATTTGAAGATCTTTAAGCCGCTGGCACCCAGCATGACCGGAATGGCACAAAAGAAGGAAAATTCTGAAGCGATCTTGCGATCGGTGCCAAGCAATGACGCCCCTAAGATGGTCGCACCGGAACGAGAAGTACCCGGAATCATCGCCAACACCTGAAAAAAGCCGATTCCCAAAGATGTTTTTACATCAATTTCCGATAAACGCCGAATCACAGCATGGCGTTTTTTGCTTTCCATGACCAAAAACAACACGCCATATACGATCAGCATGATCGCAACCACCAAGGCATTCTGCATCTTGCTTTCGATCCAGTCATTCAAAAGCAGTCCCAATACCGCCGCCGGCAAGGATGCGATCAGCACCTTTTCCCAAAGCGTCCATGTCGCACGTCGTTCACTGATGCTTTTACGGCGAGAAAAAGGATTCAGCTTATGAAAATAAAGCAAAACCACCGCCAAGATCGATCCAAACTGGATCACTACCAGAAACAACCCCCAAAAGCGCGGGTTTTCCAGTGATAGTTCCATCGGCCATATACTGTTAAACAAGATCATATGACCGGTCGAACTGATCGGCAGCCATTCGGTAATGCCCTGAATGATCCCGATCAGCACTGTTTTTATCAATTCAACTATCATAACCATACCTCTTTATCTTATCATTGCTTATTGTACCATACCGACAGACGAGAATCTATGCCTTGCCTGTATCTTGTCAAAAGGTAAAATTCTCTCAATGTTACCCTTGTTTCAAATATTCGGCAACATAGCCTTTGAAAACACGTCCGCGTTCTTCGTAGTTGGCGAACTGATCATAACTGGAAGTTGCCGGCGCAAGCAGGATCACATCGCCGCTTTGCGCCAAGGCAACAGCCTGATCAAAAGCTGCTTTCAGATCAGTTGCCGTTTCCACATGGGTAAAGATTGGCACAAACTGATCTTTGATCATACCATAGGCAAAACACTTTTTTACTTTGGCATCGTACTTGCGCAAAGAATCGTAGGAAATGCCTTTGTCGTAGCCGCCCGCCAACAAGATCACATTGCCATCAAAGGAAGACAGCGCTGTTTCACATGCGTCGGTATTGGTCGCTTTGGAATCATTGTAAAAACGGACCCCGTTTCGCTCTCCGCAAAATTCCAAGCGATGCTCAACACCTTCAAAAGCCGCAATTCCGTTTCTGATTTCCACAAGCGGTACTCCCATCTTATACGCCATACATGCGGCAACCATTGCATTCGCCAAATTATGCTTGCCGACAATTTGCAGAGAATCGATTGAAAACAACAACTGATCCCATAAATAAACCGCACCCTCTTTGACATACAGATCGACGTCTTGCCGCTCCAAAGAAAAATCAATGATCTTACAGGGAATCGCTTTGGCATAGCGCATCAGCGTCGCATCATCGACATTGCGCAGGAACCAGTCATCGCCGCTTTGATTCTGCATAATTTTCATTTTTGACGCATAATAGGCTTCTTCACTTTTCATATAGTCAAGGTGATCCGGTGCCAGATTGCATACGACCGACACAAGCGGATGAAAATCTTTGATACCTAACAGCTGAAAGTTGCTTAATTCTATTGCGACATCAGCTGTTTCTTCGCCATGTGCCAATACGACTTCACTTAGCGCATAACCGATATTACCGGCCACCAGCGCATGATCCTTTTTACGCTTCAGTAGTGCATAAAGCAAGGAAGTGATCGTCGTCTTGCCATTGGTGCCGGTAACAGCACCGTATGTAAATCCCTTTGCATAATGATAAGCGATCTCTACCTCGGTATAGATGGGAACCTTTTTTTCGAGAAAGTAAGCAATGAATGGATTATGATAGGGAATCCCGGGATTTTTTACAAGATAGTCCCAGTCGATTTGCTTTAAGCTTTCCGGATGACCGCCATCTAATACCGTAATGCCCAACTGCTCCAGCTGTGCTTTTTGCGGGATCGGCTTTTGATCGGTGATCGTTACCGCTGCGCCCTTTTGTATTAAAAGACGCGCGACCGCGTCCCCGCTTTTTCCACAGCCGACCACCAGTACCTTTGCTTTTTCTTCTTTCATCTTACATCACTCCAAACCAGCATCCGATCACGGCACAGATCAAGCCAAACGACCAAAACAACAGGACGACCTGCGTTTCCTTAAAACCGCTCAACTCAAAATGATGATGGATCGGCGCCATCTTAAATACTCTTTTCCGTGTCAATTTATAACTGGTAACCTGAATGACCACTGACAGTGTTTCAATCAAGAATACCGCCCCGATGATCAGCAGCAACAATTCTTTTTTCAATACCATTGCACTGGCAGCCAAAAGTCCGCCTAAAGCCAAACTGCCGGTATCCCCCATAAAAATTTTAGCCGGATGTAAATTAAACTTCAAATATCCAAGCAGCGCCCCCGCTACCGCAAGCAGCAACAGCGCCAAATCACTGTTTTTCTGTACCAGCGCAAATACGATATACGGTGCGATCGCGATCACGCTGCATCCGGCACACAATCCATCTAACCCATCGGTGAGATTAACCGCATTGCTTTCTGCAGTAAACATGATAAATACCAAAGCGAAATAGAAAATGCCCAGCTCCAACGGTTCTTTTATAAACGGTAAATCAATGGCAGTCGATGCCATGCCCTGGTAAATGAAATAAAATAAAACAGCCAGCACGCTTTGCATCGCAAATTTTACCGCCGGTTTTAAGCCGTCGTTCTTCTTCTGTACAACGATCAGATAATCGTCGATAAAACCGATCAGCGCATATCCAAGATAAGCAAGCATCACGATCAGCACATCCAAAGAGAAAAACGCCTGATGATCCAGTATCGCCATTACCAACAGCGGCACGATCACAAACACGATTCCCCCCATGGTTGGGGTCCCGGTTTTCTTCATATGGGATTGCGGTCCTTCTTTGCGAATGCTTTGACCGAATTTGATCTTATGTAGAAAAGGAATCAAGATCGGCATAACACATAAAGTCGCCGCTAAACTGATTCCGAATGATAAAGCATATTTGATAAACATGGAAATCCTCCTTCCAAGATCCGCAGCACTGTTTCCTTATCACAATAGGGCAGCCGTTCCTGTTTTACCAACTGTACTTTTTCGCTGCCTCTACCACAGATTAGTATTATATCATTTTTCTTAGCATTTGTAAGGGCATATTTGATGGCAAATTGACGATTTTCAATGACGACGCCGCGAAAGGATGGAAAAGCGATCATTTCCATGAGAATTTGCCAAGGCGCTTCTCCTCTTGGATTATCACTGGTGGCAATCACAACATCACTAAAAGCACAGGCGATCTGTGTCATTTCCCGCCGCTTGCTGGCATCACGCTCCCCACCGCAGCCAAATACGGTAATCATGCGCTGCTTTGCTTCTTTAAGCGCTTTTACATCATGAAGCAAGGAAGCCAAAGCACTGCTTGTATGGGCATAGTCGATGAGGATCATTTTTTCATCAGCCCTAAACAGTTCCATTCTTCCCTCTTTTCCCTGCAACAGAGGAATCTGCTTTTGTAATAGCCGATAGGATAAGCGTATGCTTCTGCCATAAGCGATGACCATTGCCAAATTATGAATTTGAAAAGCACCGATCAGCGGCGTTTGAAACAAATAATCGTTCAGTCGAAAACAGCTCCCCTTTAAGGTACAGGAAAGGGGCGTGATCTGCATATGCGCCCCATGTTCGCCGACCGTTATCAAATGAGGAATCTTGAATTGATCAATTTCTTTCATCTCCTTGCTGTCATGGAATACGATCATCGTTCCCTGCTCTTTCAAATACCAGCGAAGTGAAAACTTCGTATATCGATACTGCACTTTCGTAATATGATCATCTAAATGATCACTTGTAATAGAATTTAACAGCACGGTATCAAAGCGAAGCAAAGTGCATCTTCCCTGCATGATCGCCTGTGAAGAAACCTCCATCACCACATGCGTGATCTTTTGTTCTAACGCTTCATCCAGCAGTGAAAACAGCTTGCTGGCACAGGGCGTGGTGCGCTCGCTTGGATACTGTTTTCCATTAAAAGAAATACCATCTGTGCCGATCCACAAATACGGCACTTGATTCTCTTTCCAAAGCTGGGCGATCAAATGGGAAACACTGCTTTTCCCGTTGGTGCCGCTGACCCCGACTAATGTGACCTGTTCCCATACTTTGCCATAAAGCGCTAACAGGATCGCTGCTTCATAGTGATCGATTCGATCACAGTACACGACTTTTTTATGATCCAAAGCATCTTTTCCAAGGACTTCCCGCTTCTCACAGAGAACCACACCGCCCTGCCGCAGCACTTCTTCCATAAATACACCGCCGTGTATATGAGCGCCTGCCTTTGCCAGAAAAAGCCATCCCGGCTTCACTTCCCGATGTGACTGGGTAACACCTTGGATCTTTGTTTCATCACCGCCTGATAAATTGAGATGTTTCATCAGTTCATGAAAATGAATCTTCTTCAAGATATAACCACACCTTTCCCCCTTCATTCAGTGTCGTTCCGGCTTGCGGCAGCTGGGCGATGACCGTATCTCCTTCACCGATCCATTCCAGTACCAGTCCTTCCTGTTTGATCTCTTCTTTCTTTTTTCCGATGAGATTTGGCACTTCGATCTCGACTGGATCCAGCCAGATCTTCTTCTTCGGAATCTGCTCGCTTACTTTTTCCACTTCCAGATAAGGCAAAATATCTTCATAGCAGGCTTTGACCACCGGCGCTACCACAGTACCTCCATATTGCACATCGTTATCCGGCGCATCGACCGCAACATATAAAACGATCTTCGGATCGTTCATCGGCGCCGCAGAAAGAAAAGACAAGATATATTCATTGGCCATATAAACGCCGTTTTCCGCCTTTTGTGCCGTTCCGGTTTTCCCGCCGATCTGATAGCCCTTGATATAAGACGGTTTTCCTCCGCCATTTGCAACGACGCTTTCCAGCGCATAGCGCATCAGATCACTGGTTTCTTTAGAAATAACCTGATCGACAGCTTTCGGCTTAATTTCCTCAATGATCTCTCCGGTAGCAGGATCTTGTATGGCTTTGGTAATATGCGGTTCATATAACGTTCCGCCGTTTACGATCGCACTGAAAGCCCGCACCAACTGGATCGGTGTTACCGAAATGCCTTGTCCGAACGCTACGGTTGCCTGCTCGACTTCGCCCATCGCTTCTTTTTCAAACATGATCCCGGTGCTCTCTCCCGGTAAATCGACATTTGTCTTGTTACCAAAACCAAATTTCATTACATATTCGTAAAGGTGATCCAGTCCCATGCGCCGCGATATTTCTACAAAGCCCGGATTCGATGAATTCTCCAGCACTTGTAAAAAGGTCTGTAATCCATGCCCGCCGGCTTTCCAGCTCTTGATCCGGGCACCGCCGACCATTTCATAACCGCGGTCGTAATAGGTATCCTGAAACATATCGAACAATTTTAGATCCAGTGCGCTCGCAAATGTAACTGACTTAAATGTGGAACCGGGTTCAAAGCTTTTCCAGATCGGCAGATTGCGATTGATGATCGTACTGTCGTAATTCTGATAATCATTCGGGTCAAAATCAGGCTTGGATACCATTGCCAATATTTCACCGTTATTGGGATCCATCGCGATTGCCAACGCTTCTTTGGGATGATAACGCTTCATCAAATTATTCATTTCCCGCTCGACGATATCTTGGATATTCGCATCGATCGTCAAAACGACATCCATGCCTTTTCCCGATGCTTCATAGGTTTCATCATAAAGATCGACCTGATTCCCCTTGGCATCAAAAGGAATTTGCAAAGCGCCTTTTTTCGCACCCAGTATCTCCTCATACTGTAATTCTAAACCGGCTAAGCCTTGATTATCGATCCCGGTAAAGCCCAATACCTGTGCCAGATAGCTGTGATTGGGGTAATAGCGCTGGCTGTCTTGAATCAAATAAACACCGTCTAGATCCGCATTTTCCAGCTTTACTGCGGCTTCATCGCTAATGAGCCTGCCTTCCGGCTGTAATTTCTGCGTGGAGACATGGTTGGTGATCTTTTCATAGATCGCATCCGCATCTGCCTCTAAGATATCCGCCAAAACGGCAGCTGTTTGTTTCGGCTCTTTGATCTGAGCCGGTACGACCATGACACTGGTAGAAGGAATATCATAAGCCAATGCCGTCCCATTGCGATCTAAAATAGCACCGCGGCGTCCCGCAACCGGAAAATCTCTCTGCCATAAATTCATCGCTTTTTCCATCGTAAAATCCTGATGAACGATCTGTTCATAGCCTAGCTTCAATAAAATGGCCCCAAAGATCAGACAAGCACAGATAAAAATGATATGAATTCTTTTTTCGATACGGTTTGCGATCATGCTCCACCTCATAGTTACTATATGAACAACTGTTGTTATTTAGAAACCATAGATCATTTCAATTCTGTCATTCTTTTATCAGCTTCATCACGCTTATCTGTCATGATTTCCTCTTATAAAAACGATGATCTCTCTAAATAGAAAAAAGCGGAAACCTCCGCTTTTTCGGCGCTCTAAACTTCCGTGTGGGTGTGGGTACGCCCTAAACTTATGTGTGGTATT
>ERZ507065.1303-NODE-1303-length-10288-cov-3.128506_pt1 | contig 10288 bp, 7 predicted proteins | sample MGYA00513785_ERZ507065 | MGnify/ENA metagenome assembly ERZ507065
AAGGGCGGTACCATCGGCCAGCTGAAGTCCGTCATGTCCAATATCATGTGCCATATCACGGATGAGGCTATTCACGAAACCTTCACCAACACCCGCCCTTATATCGTGTGCCGTTCCGGCCACTGCGGCATCCAGCGCTATGCCCAGACCTGGGCAGGAGACAACCTGACCTGCTGGGACTCCTTAAAATACAACATTGCAACCATCCTGGGCATGAGCCTTTCCGGCGTAGCCAACCAGGGCTGCGACATCGGCGGCTTCTACGGACCGTCGCCGGAAGCAGAGCTTATGGTGCGCTGGATTCAAAACGGTATATTCCAGCCCCGTTTCTCCATCCACTCCACCAACACCGACAACACGGTGACTGAGCCCTGGATGTACGGCCACTGTACGGATTATATCCGGGAGGCTATCGGGCTGCGCTACCAGTTAAGTCCCTACCTCTACTCGCTGATGGAACGGGCCCATGAGACAGGACTGCCCATCATGGAACCCATGTGCAGTGCATTCCAGGAGGATGTAAAATGCTACGAGGAGGGCGTTGACTTCATGTTTGGAGATTCCCTGCTGGTGGCCAATGTGGTTGAAAAGGGCGCCTCCACCAGAAAGGTATACCTGCCTGAGGGCGAGACCTTCTACGATTTTCAAACAAGGACAGCCTATGAGGGCGGCCGCACCGTCGAACTTCCCGTGGACCTGGGGTCCATCCCCCTGTTCGTGAGAAGCGGAGCCATCATTCCCATGGCGGAAGATAAGCTTGATAACCTGAAAACCCAGCAGGCGCAGCACATACGAATCCTGTGCGCGGCCGACAGGGACGGCCGGTTCGCCCTTTATGAGGACGACGGCATTTCCATGGATTATGAGCGCGGAGACTATCTGAAAACATCCATAACCATGACGGCCGGAGAACGGACTGTTTTGGATTTTTGCCAGGAAGGCCATTATGAGACAGCCGTAAAGACGCTGTATCTGGATATGATACACCGTGAGAAAGCGCCTTACTGGGTCAAGGCGGACGGACAGACCATTCCTCATTTCCTCCACAGGAGAAAATTCGAGGAGGCGGACTGCGGATGGTATTACAGCCAGAGGCTTAAGTCCGTTCAGATTAAATACCCTAATCCTAAGAAGGATTATCAGGTGATCGTATCTTTTGAACAGTTCGACCTGATTGGTATGTAAAGACAGGCATTCGCTTCCCCTCCTGCTTACAGAGGGGAAGCCGCTACATAGAAAGGGGATATTGAAAATGAAAAAATTTGCAGCAGCAATGGCAGCGGCTTTGAGTCTGGCTGTACTGGGGCTTTCCGGGTGCGCCCAGAGCGGCGCCAAGACCAGCGCGGAGGCCTCAGCGGAAAATCCCATGGTGCTTACTCTGGCTCACGGCCTCAGCGAAACCCATACGGTACATATCGCAATGACAGAATTCGCAGATAAGGTGGAGGAGCGGACAAACGGAAGAATCCAGGTGCGCATCCTTCCAAACGGCCAGCTGGGCTCTGAGAATGAGAACATGGAACAGCTGATGGCCGGTGTCATTTCCATGACCAAGGTATCTGCTCCCGGCCTTGCCACCTACAACGAATCCTATCATGCCTTCGGCCTTCCCTATATCTTTGACGATACAGAAGACTTTTACCATGTAATGGATTCTGATCCGATGCAGGACTTCTTCCTTTCCTCCTCTGACGACGGATTCGTCACCCTGACCTACTACACCTCAGGCGCCCGTTCCTTCTACACCAAGAACAAGGCAATCCGCACGCCTGACGACCTAAAGGGCCTGAAGATTCGTGTGCAGGACATGAAATCCCAGACCGATATGATGAAGGCCTTAGGCGGTATCCCGGTAGCCATGTCCTACGGCGATGTATATACTTCTCTCCAGACCGGCATCATCGACGGCACAGAGAACAATGAAACGGCCCTTACCACCGGCAAGCACGGTGAAATCTGCAAGGTATACTCCACGGACCAGCACGCCATGATTCCGGATGTAATGGTCATGAGTGCCAAGGTATGGAAAACCATCAGCCCGCAGGACCAGCAAATCATCCTGGAAGCAGCCCACGAATCAACAGAAAGCCACAAGATAGCATGGGATGCCGCCATTGATGAGGCCATCCAGGAGGCAGAGTCCCAGATGGGAGTGGAATTCGTAAACGATGTTGACAAGGATGCGTTCCGCCAGGCCACAAGCGGTATGATTAACGAATACTGCGCACAGTATCCGGGTGTAAAGGAACTGCTTGACATCATTGATTCGGTAGAATAAGGGGAGGTAATCACATGAATGAAATATTATCTGTCATCAAAAAGTGGATGACCCGTCTTCTGGCCGGCATAGCCACCGTGCTGCTGTCCGTCATGACCCTTCTGGTCCTGTACCAGGTATTTACACGCTACGTGCTCAACAGCCCGGCTGCCTTTACCGAGGAGCTGGTGCGCTACTTCCTGATTTGGACCGGTTTCATCGGAGCTGCCTATGCCTTCATCACCAGGGAACACATGTGCCTGGTGCTGGTGCGTGACAGCTTAAGCCCGGCAGGCCGCCGGATTCTGATGACAGTTATTGATGTGCTGATTCTGCTCTTTGCCGTCTTTGTCATCACCATCGGCGGATTCAAGCTGGCGTTAAGCGCCCAGAAGGTGTTCTCCGCGCTGCTGGGGATTCCCAGAAGCCTGGTATACGCCATGGCGCCCATCTCCGGACTGTTCATCATCCTGGCACAGATTATCAATATCTATGAGGATGTAACCGGAATCACCATCGAAGGAGGGAATGAGTAATGAGTATCGGACTTACAACAGTCATTCTGTTTGCGGTATTTGGCATCCTGCTGTTCCTCAGCTGCCCAATCTCCGTCAGTATCGTAATCGCATCCATCGTAACTGCCGTCTCCAGCCTGTCCTGGGACCAGATTACCTTCATCACCATGCAGAAGATGAACAGCGGCGTGGAGAGTTTCTCCCTGCTTGCCATCCCCCTCTTCATCCTGGCCGGCAACATCATGAACAACGGCGGTATCGCCAGACGCCTTGTAAACTTCGCAAAGCTGTTCGTGGGCTGGATTCCAGGTTCCCTGGCCCAGGCCAATATCGTGGGCAACATGCTCTTTGGCGCGCTGTCCGGTTCTTCCGTGGCGGCCGCATCAGCCATGGGCGGCTGTATCTACCCTATCCAGAAGGATGAGGGCTATGACCCGGCTTTTGCCACGGCAGTAAACATTGCCTCAGCCCCCACCGGACTCCTGATTCCCCCTACCAGCGCATTTATCGTGTACTCCACGGTAGCGGGAGGCGTGTCCATATCCACCCTGTTCATGGCCGGATACATTCCCGGCATCCTGATGGGCGTTGGCTCCATGGTGGTGGCTTTCATTTACGCCAAAAAGCATAAATATCCGGTATCCGGCCGCACCCCCATGAAGGAAGCCGTAAAAGTAACATTGGAGGCCATCCCCAGCCTGCTGCTCATCATCATTGTTATCGGCGGTATCGTGGGAGGCATCTTCACTGCCACCGAGGGCGCTGGTATCTGCGTGCTTTACTGCCTGATTCTCTCTATCTGCTATAAGAGCCTTACCGTGAAGTCCTTTATGAAGATTCTGGTAAGCAGCGCATGCACCAGCGGCATCATCCTGTTCCTGATATCCGCTTCCTCCGCCATGTCCTTTGTCATGGCGTACTCGGGAATCCCGGCAGCTATCAGCGAGGGCATCATGTCCATCTCCACCAACAAATACGTGATCCTGCTGCTGATGAACATAATCCTGATGGTAGTGGGAATGTTTATGGATATCACGCCGGCTATCCTGATTTTTACTCCTATTTTCCTTCCTATCGCCCAGAGTTTAGGAATGACTGACATTCAGTTCGGCGTCATGTTAATCTTCAATATGTGCCTGGGCAACATCACGCCTCCTGTTGGTTCCGTACTGTTCGTGGGCTGCGGTATCAGCAAAATCAGTATCGAGCAGGTGACCAAAACGCTGTTGCCCTACTTTGCTGTACTGTTCCTCCTTCTGCTGGCTGTTACCTATATACCTGCGCTGTCACTGGGAGTACCCAGCCTGATGGGATTAATTTAGTGGAAACATAAGATACATTTTAGTATGTAACACAGCATTTTGAGATGAAACAGTCAATATAAAAATCCAATCCGTAAACGTATCAGCGGGAAACGCGGGGCATGAAGGACCGCGACCGGGCACTATGGCAGTGGCGGAGTATGTGCTTGAGCACCGGGATTTATTGATGCCTGACAGATAATCCTTTTCCATTCCTTAACGGTTCCCACCACTTCCATAAAACGAAACAGCAGGCGCCTACTTTCAGACCCATGTCAAAAGTAGGCGCCTCATAGCTTCATGCCGTATACGGCTCAGAACAAGGTCTGCTGCTCATACTCACAATCCCTATCCAGCTGGGGCGGTTCCTGGCCCAGCAGTTCCTTTGTCTTTGCGCTGTCCAGAATCCAATCCCTGACCTGTTCCCTCTCAAGAACCAGGGGCATACGGCTGTGGACAGGGGCCATGGACGCATTGGCCCGGGTGGTCAGTATAACGAAGTGTTCCCCGTCCTCATATCTGCCATAAAATCCAGCCAGGAACAGTATCCGGCTCCCTTCCTTAGTGAATGTAAATTTCTCTTTATTCTTATTCCACTCATAAAACCATGAAACAGGGACCGCAGCCCGGCGCTGGCTCACACTGTTCCGGAACATCCGCTTTTCAAACACAGACTCTGACCTGGCATTAAAAACCAGCCCTTTTCCGCCCGGTCCGGGATATCCCCATTTCTGCCTGCAGACCCGCAGACTCCCGCCCCGGCCCGCGTAAGAAGCTGCCCCGGCGTTCTTTGCCGGGGCCGGTACATGAGATGCCTCTTCCAAGGCTGCCACAATAACCGGCGCCGTGTCGCCCGGATGGATGTCCCTATCCAGCACTCCCAGCTCCAGTTTCCAGTCCTTCTGTTCTGTTAAGTCCCTTATCTCATCTAATAATTCCGCGCTGAAATGATATCTGCCGCACATGATATTCCTGCCCTTTCCCGGGTATTAAGTTTCCGCGGCGGCATTTTGTCCGCCTACTGTATTATATACCCAAACCCTTAAAAATCAATGCAGGCAGTGAGCAGGAACGCAGCCAAAGCTCCATTACCTCACAGCTTCCAGAATCCCTTCACTGAATGTGGGGTGAGGGAATATAACCTTAGCCATATCCTCCAGCGTCAGCCCGTTGGCCATAGCCACCGCAAACTGGCTGATCATATCCGTGGCCCTGGCACACATCATCTGGGCCCCCAGGATGCGGTGTGAATCACTATCCGCCACCACCTTTATAAATCCCCTCTCCTGCTGGGACAGAATGGATTTTCCGTTGGCAGACATTATATACTTCTTTGTCACGGCTTCTATTCCCCTGGCCTTGGCCTCATCCGCGCTGATTCCCACGCAGCCGATTTCCGGGTTGGTATACACGCAGGACGGAACGATATCCGTACGGATTACCATATTCTCTCCTGCCATGTGCGCCACCGCGTTTCTGCCCTGGGCAGTGGCTGCATGGGCCAGCTGAATGCCGCCCGTCACATCGCCAATGGCATATATGCCCGGTACGCTGGTTTTATATTTTTCATCCGTGATAATACGCCCGCGTTCCATGGCCATATCCTTCACTTCCCGGCTGCTTTCATCGGTTATAAGACCGCCTGTATAAGCCCTGCGTCCCGTAGCGATAAGGATGCCGTCCGCCCTGGCCTCGCAGGGTTTGTCCTTTTCCGTATAGCGGCATATAAGTCCTTTTCCATCCTCTGTCTGAAGGATCTCCTCCACCTTTGCCCCTGTATGGATATCCACATTTCTTTTCTTCATAATCATTTTCAGGTTCTGGGCAATTTCCTTATCCATGGTGGGCAGAATACGGTCCAGGGCCTCGATTACAGTTACTCCATGGCCCAGTGAACTGTACACAGACGCAAATTCCATGCCGATTACTCCGCCGCCTATGATAATCAGATGTTCAAACAAATCCTTCTTGTCCAGCAGTCCGTCACTTGTGACCACTCCCGGCAGGGATGAGCCCGGTATGGGCGGGCATGCCGGAACAGAACCAGTGGCAATGAGAATATGGCTTGTTTCCAGGACAACCTGATCCTGTTTCTGCCCGTCCGGCTGTTCCTCTGCTTTTTCACCTGTCTTTTCCCCAGACAGCGCCACCTTCACATGCTCCCTGTCCAATATGGTTCCCGTACCGTAAAAGACTGAAATCCTGTTGGTCTTCATGAGGGAGGCAATGCCCTTTCTCAGCTGTTCCAGCACTTCATCCTTTCGTTTCTGGACCATCTCCATGTCAACCGCGGGTTCCCGGACCGTCAGGCCGATGGATGGCCCTGACTGTAATTCATGGTACAGCTCTGCTGTGTGGATGATTGTTTTGGTGGGAATGCATCCCCGGTTCAGGCAGGTGCCTCCCAGCTCACGGTTTTCCACCAGAGCGACCTTCATTCCCTTTTTGACCCCTTCAATGGCGGCCTCATATCCGCCCGGCCCCGCGCCAATCACCACCAAATCAAATTTGTCAGCCATATAAACCTTACCTCTCTTCCATTTATGTTCTGCGTTTACAGCGATTCCCTCACAAGGGTCATGATATCCTCTTTTATCCGGCATGACTGCGGTTCATCCGCGCCCGTATATTCCCCTGCCTGAAACGCGTCCGTTCCCACGGCTTTTACCGCCCTGCATATATCCTCCTCCGCATAGGCGCAGCCCTTAAGCTGTTCAGCCAGCATTCCGATCATCTCCTGGTCCATGGCGTCTGAGAATACATTCACGTCCTGTATCACGCCTTCATCCACATGTAGCTGTATCTGTATATTGCCCCACGGGAACCGCTTTTCCATTTCGTACTCAAAGGGAATTTTCCTTCCGTATTTCCACTGCCAGGAAGCAAATTTCTCTGTCAGGGCGTCTATCTCCGGCTTGGGCAGCTCCTCTTCCTTCATCCTCACGGCAGGCTGTCCGTAAACCCTGGAAAATGCCTCCACCAGGGCCGCTTTCACTTCCTCCAGTGTGATGTCAGGCTTAAACTCGCACAAATTGGCCACCCTGGACTTTACAGAGGTCACGCCCTTGGAGGCAAGCTTTTCTTTTGATACATTCAAATACCGGGACATATTTTCCTTGTCCGCCCGTATCAGTATGGTACCATGGTGGTAGCAGCCGTCCTCTGTTCTGTAAAACGCGTTGCCGGAGAACTTGCGTCCTTCCACGGTGATATCATTGCGCCCTGTCTTTTCCGCATGGATTCCCAGGCTCCTTACGGCCTCCAGTATCACGTCCAGCTGCCGCGATACATCGTAATCCTCAGCGCCTACAATAAATGTAAAATTCAGATTCCCCAGATCGTGGAACACCGCGCCTCCCCCTGAGAGGCGGCGCACCAAATAACCGTCCTCCTGCTCTAAGAAGTTCACCCTGCATTCCCTCCAGCAATTCTGGTTCTTTCCTATCACCACCGTATGGCGGTTCTGCCACAGATACAGAATGCAGGTTCCCTGGGGAACATGAAGGGTCATGTATTCCTCCATGGCCAGATTCCGGTAGGGGTATGTATTATCTGTCTCCATCCACACAAGTCTGTTTATCATGTCAGTCTCCATTCTATAGAAAGGCTGCCTGGGCAGCCCCTTCCCCGGCCATGAACAGATATAGCGGATATCCGTGCATAACCAGGGACATGCCGGCTGTCCAGGCAGTCCTATTTCATTTTCATCATTCCCAGGTATAGCGCAGTACCGGCTTGCGGGCCGCGGTAACCTCATCCGGTCTTCCAATCGGTGTAAGGTGGGGCGCGCTGTGAAGCGCCTCAGGATCAGCCAGAGCCTGCTCATAAATCTTGTGGAATACCTCGATTGCCTCATCCAGGGTCTCCTTGGACTCTGTCTCTGTAGGCTCCACCATCAGCGCCTCATGTACAATCAGCGGGAAGTACATGGTCGGCGGATGAATGCCGTAGTCCAGAAGTGCCTTGGCAATATCCATGGCATTCACGTCCTTGTCGTGTTTCATCTTCTCCAGACTCATGACGAACTCATGCATGCAGGTCTCGCTGTAGGCCATGTCATAGACATCCGACAGCTTCACCCTCATATAGTTGGCATTCAGCACCGCGTTGCGGGCAGCCTCCGGTATGCCCTCCTTTCCAAGGGTCAGGATATAGGACAATGCCTTAACCACCACCAGGAAGTTGCCGTAGAACATCTTCACATCCCCAAGGGAATCCTGCGCCTTCACAAAGTGGTATGTATCCTCTTCCTTTTCCACACGCACGCCAGGTATAAAGGGCTTTAAGATTTCCTTGCAGCCCACAGGACCGCTTCCTGGTCCACCGCCGCCGTGAGGTGTGGAGAATGTCTTGTGCAGGTTCAGATGGACCACGTCAAATCCCATGTCACCTGGACGCACAATGCCCATAACCGCGTTCAGGTTGGCGCCGTCATAATAGCACAGTCCGCCTGCATCATGTACGATTTTGGTAATCTCCAGAATGTTCTTGTCAAATAATCCCACGGTATTGGGGTTGGTCAGCATCAGACCGGCTGTGTCCTCCCCTACCGCTGCCTTTAACTGCTCCAGATCCACGCAGCCGTCCTCCCTGGACGGAATGCTCACCACGTCGTAGCCGCACATGGACGCGCTGGCCGGATTGGTTCCGTGGGCAGAGTCGGGAACAATAATTTTGGTACGCTTGGTGTCATTGTGATGTACATGGTATGCCTTGATTAAAAGCAGTCCCGTAAACTCACCGTGTGCGCCTGCTGCCGGCTGGAATGTCATTGCATCCATGCCCGTGATTTCGCAGAGATATTTCTCCGCCAGATATAAAACTTCCATGGAACCCTGCACCGTAGCCTCCGGCTGCAGCGGATGGACTCCCCTAAAACCCTTTAAAGCGGCTGCTTCCTCATTTACCTTGGGATTGTACTTCATAGTACAGGAACCCAGAGGATAGAAACCGTCGTTGACACCGTGGGAACGCTTTGCCAGTTCCGTATAATGGCGGCTGATTTCATTTTCCGACATATGCGGAAGGCGGGGCTGTTTCTCACGGATATGTGCTTTCTCAAAAGATACCTGGGGCACGTCACAGGGACTGATTAAATCCAGTTTTCTCCCGGCTGACCCTTTTTCAAATACAAGTTTCATGAACCGCACACCTCCTTTTGTCCGCATTCCCTGTGAAGCGCCTCCCGTACAGCAGAGGCAAGTTCATCCATCTCTTCCCTGGTGTTCATCTCAGTAGCGCACCAGAGGATTTCCCTGTCGGAAAGCGGCAGTCCACCCAGGATTCCCCTGCTTTCCAGAGCCCTTAAGATGTGGGCGCTGTCCGTACACTTGCCCTCCGGGCTTACGGTAACGAACTCATGGAAAAATTCACAGTTATGCTTTGGCTCAAGCCCTGCTTCCTTTAATACATCCCTGAGATAGTGGGCCTTGGACATGCACTGGCCTGCTGCCTTAGCCATACCGTCTGCTCCCATGGCTGTCATATATACAGAGGCGGTCAGAGCGCACCATGCCTGGTTGGAGCACACGTTGGAGCTGGCCTTCTCACGGCGTATATGCTGTTCACGGGCCTGAAGAGTAAGAACAAATGCCCTTCGTCCCTCATGATCGGCTGTCTCGCCTACAATACGGCCCGGAAGCTTCCTGGTCATGGCTGCCGTGGCTGTCATAAAGCCCAGATAAGGTCCTCCAAACGCCAGAGGCATGCCAAGAGGCTGGCCGTCGCCCACAGCGATATCCGCCCCGTATTCTGCCGGGGTCTTCATAACAGCCAGGGCCATGGGGTTGCAGCCCATGATGTACTTGGCGCCTGCCTCATGGACGATACGGCCCAGGGCGTCCCCGTCCTCTATATTGCCGTAATAGTTGGGCTGCTGCACATAGAAGCAGGCGGCCTGGGGGTCTGCCTTCAGCATCTCTTCCAGTGCTGCCGCATCCGTTACCCCGTCTTTTTCCGGAACCATGACAACCTTTGTATTGCTGCCAAAGCAGTATGTTTTCATAACCTCGATGACGCCCGGGTTTGCAGCCGCAGAGATATAGGCTGTGGTTTTCTTTCTCTCCTTACACATGGCAATGGCTTCCGCCGCAGCCGTGGCACCGTCGTATATGGATGCATTGGAGGCGTCCATTCCTGTGAGTTCACAGAGCATGGTCTGATACTCGAATATGGACTGGAGGATGCCCTGGCTGATTTCCGCCTGATAAGGCGTA
>ERZ507065.1318-NODE-1318-length-10176-cov-3.133979_pt1 | contig 10176 bp, 8 predicted proteins | sample MGYA00513785_ERZ507065 | MGnify/ENA metagenome assembly ERZ507065
AAGTTACGGTGGGCAGCTCCACCAGCAACAGCTGTGCGCCGTTTTCCCGGCAAAGCTGCAAAATCCGATCCGCTGTTTTTCGGTTTTCCGCACGGATCTGCTCCCGTTCCCCGGTGTCTGCCATATAGTCCGGCATTGCCAGCCGGGTAACCTTGGTACTGTAGCGGTAGCCGTGGGTGCGACGAATAGAGGGAAAATCGTCGGGCGTCACTTGTGCTCCGGTCTGCCGAAACACAGAGGCTAAATTGCGCATATCCTGTCCCAGGTGTTTCGCCCTCGTTTGACGGGCCAGCACCCGGGGCATTTCTCTTTCCTGCGGATTGTGGTCATAGAGCATATCCGTTTCCAGCACCACCAACTCCGGAGACTGGGTGGCAAACACACGCTCCAGCAGGGCGTAAGATTTGGTCAGCGACTGACGGGCAGAGGCGTACACAGTGGCGCTATACCCTTGATTTCCCCACAGTACAGGCGGCGCAAAGCCGGAATACAAATCGCTGTTGCCCACGCATGCAATCTGTACCGTGTTCTCCGGCTCCGGCACAAAAGCATACGGATCATCTGCCGCACGCTGCCAAGGCAGCCCATTTCCCAATAAAAGAACGCCGATCAGCAACACAGAACGCCCCCGGGTCCATAAAGAACAGAGCATAGAGTCACTTCCTTTCTGCTTTCTGCCCTCAGTATATCTTGCTAAAAATCAGTTCAAGGCAAGGAAAAGTAAAAAATTGGAAAAGATGCGGTGCAAAAAAGAAAGAACTTATACAAGCACAGGCAAAAATCAAACGTGATCGGAGAAAAACCATGTATTTTACTTACGGCGAAAAAGAACTTTATTTTCTGCGTCAAAAGGACAAGCGCCTGGCAGAGGTGATCGACCGCATAGGACCGGTGCACCGCACGGTGGATACGGACCTGTTCTCCGCAGTGGTGCACCACATAATCGGCCAGCAAATCTCCACCAAGGCCCAGGCCACCATTTGGCAGCGTATGTGCGACGCACTGGGCACCGTGCATGCGAAGACGGTGCTGGGCGCCGGTGTGGAGGGATTACAGGCGCTGGGCATATCTTACAAAAAGGCAGAGTACATCACCGATTTTGCCCAAAAGGTGCTGGACGGCAGCTTTGATATAGAGGCAGTTTGGTCCATGCCGGACGATGAGGCTATCAAAGCGCTTTCGTCCTTAAACGGCATTGGGGTGTGGACAGCGGAAATGATTCTGCTGTTTTGTATGCAGCGACCCAACATACTTAGCTACGGCGATCTGGCCATTCATCGTGGCATGCGCATGGTATACCATCATCGCAAAATCGACCGCAAATTGTTTGAGAAGTACCGTCGCAGGCTCAGTCCCTATTGCAGCGTGGCCAGCCTGTACTTTTGGGCGGTGGCCGGCGGTGCGTTGCCGGACATGAAGGACTACGCGCCAAAGACAAAGAAACAAACCGAAAGGCAAAAGAAATAAACCCGCAGCTTACGATACAGAACACAATAAAAAACGAAAAGAGCCGCAGCATAACACTGCGGCCCTTTCCGTTATAGAGGATATATGATAGAAAAAGATGGAAAAAGTTTTCCCATAAGGCTCTCGCCTTACGATTTACAGTATAGAGATCATTTTTGAACGATTTTACGGCTTTTTGTAAATAAATCGTTACACTTTGAAACCTGTAAGGATTTTCCGCCCGGCGGGCGGGAATTTGGATTGACAAGCCTTTCTTTCCTTGCTATACTAAAAGTAGGATATTTTGTCGATAGGTGCGTAGTTCCCTTGCGGGGCTGCGGCGTCGCGACTGTAACTTTAGATAGAGCCGAAAGGGCAATGGTGATGGCAATGGCAAAAAACAGAGTACACTTAAAGATCGGCGGTTCCGCCTACACGGTGCTCACCGATGACGCACCGGAGTATGTGGAGGAGTTGGCCGAGGAACTGGACAAGGAAATGCGCAGCATTATCAATGAGAACCCCAGTCTTTCCGTGACCCAAGCGGCGGTGCTCACTGCGCTGGACAAGGCAGACACCTGTAAAAAATCCACCGCTTCCTCCGACAATCTGCGTGCCCAGATCAAGGATTATTTGGAGGACAGCGCCCGCGCCCGAATGGAAGTGGATGTGGCGCGCCGTGAGATTGAGCGGCTCAACCGGGAGATCAGCTCCCTGCGTGAGCGCATTGCAGAGAATAAGTAAATATGCAATTTGAGATTTTGGCTCCGGCAGGCAGCATGGAGTCGTTAATTGCCGGTGTTCGCTGTGGCGCCCATGCGGTCTACCTGGGAGGGCAGACCTTTAACGCCCGGCGGGGCGCCGGCAATTTTTCGCCCCAGGAGCTGCAAGCGGCCGTACAGTATTGCCACACCCGCGGCGTAAAAGTTTATATGACTCTAAATACCCTGGTCAGCGACAGCGAGCTGCCCGGTGCCGTTGCGGCTGCCGGTAACGCGCTGGACGCCGGGGTAGACGCTTTTATCGTGCAAGATTTGGGACTGGCTGCCGCGCTGGCAGCTGTGTACCCGGGTGTGCATCTGCACGCCTCCACCCAGTGCAGCGTTACCACGCCTGCCGGGTTTCAATCGCTGGAGAAAATGGGCTTTCGCCGAGCGGTCATCCCCAGAGGGATGACTGCCGCCGAGATCGAGGAGATTCGCCGCAGCACCCAAATGGAGCTGGAACTGTTTGTGCACGGCGCACTTTGTATGTGCGTCAGCGGGCAGTGCTATCTGTCCTCTATACTGGGCGCCCGCAGCGGCAACCGGGGCCTTTGCGCCCAACCTTGCCGCCTGCCCTTCTCCGCAGACGCCAGTGGCAGCTGCGATTTGAGCTTGAAAGATCTAAGCCTGGTTCGCCACTTGAAAAAAATCGGTGATTTGGGTGTGCTGTCCTTAAAAATTGAGGGCCGTATGAAACGGCCGGAATATGTGGCTGCCGCCGTAACGGCGGTAAAGCACGCTATCGCCGGCGTTCTGGACCCGGCGGACGAGGCGCAGCTGCAAAGCGTATTCTCCCGCAGCGGGTTTACCGACGGCTATTTTACCGATCAGCGAGGCAGCGCCATGTTCGGCGTGCGCAGCAAGGCGGATGTGACCGCCGCCAAGGATGTGCTGCGAGATTTGGCGCACACTTATGAAAAAGAGCAGCCCCTGCTGGGATTGAATCTGCAAGCCACCTGCCGCGCCGGGGAACCGGTGACCCTGCGTGCCACTTTAGAAGACGGTCGCACGGTAACGGCCGACGGCGATGTGCCCCAGCCTGCCCGCAACGCTGCCATAACGGCGGAAAGCCTGGCGCAACGGCTGGGCAAATGGGGCGGCACCCCTTATTATGTAAAAAAGATAGACATAGAGATGGACGACGGCCTGTTTTTACCGGCAGCGGCCGTGAATGCCCTGCGGCGAGAGATTGCAGACCGTTTAGAAGCCGCACCGCCTGCACCGGTGGAGCGGCGGCCTTTACCGCCTCTGCCCGCCAGCGGCACGGCAGGCAAGCCCTACTACACCGCCCGCTTTGCAAATGCGGCGCAAATTCCGGAGAACCACCCCTTTCGGCGGATCTTTCTGCCCTTAGGCACACCGGCAAACACCCTGCTGGCACACAACGCCGGGGTGGAACTGCCCCGGGGCGTCTTTGGGATAGAGAATAAAATCTGCCAGAAATTGGCAATACTGAAAGCGGCAGGCGTAAAAAACGCTCTGTGCCCGGATCTGGGCGCGGTACAGATCGCCCGGGCAGCGGGATTGGAGCCTTACGGCGACTTTGGACTGAATGTGTTTAACAGCCGCACCGCGCATCTGCTGCCCCACCCACTGGCCAGCTTTGAGCTGCGACAAGAGGATGTAAACCGCCTGGCGGCAAACGGCAACGATGTGGGCGCACTGGTGTACGGTCATCTGCCCTTAATGCTCACCCGCAACTGTCCGGTGCAGGCGCACATCGGCTGCGCCGCCTGCCAAAAGCAAGGCCGGCTGACCGACCGCAAGGGCTGCACCTTTCCCGTGGTGTGCAATCCCTACGGCTGCACACAATTGCTCAACGGCGTACCGCTTTATATGGGCGACCGTATGCGAGAAATGCGCACCGCCTATGCACATTTTTATTTTTCTGTTGAAAGTCAGCAGCAGGTGCAGCAGGTGCTGGATCTGTTCGCTGCCGGGCAAAAACCCGATTTCCCCTACACCCGAGGACTGTATCAGCGAGGTGCGTTATGATCATCTTAGCTTCCAATTCGCCCCGGCGGCGTGAACTGCTGGCGCATATTACCCGGGATTTTACCGTACAGGGTACCGATGTGGACGAGAGCCTGCCCGCCGGTATCGCTCCGGCAGCGGGCGTTGAGCAGCTGTCCCTGCGCAAGGCGCTGCCTCTCAACAATGGAGCGCAGATTGTTATCGGTGCCGACACAGTAGTGGCCGTAGACGGTATGATTCTGGGCAAGCCTGCCGATGAAGCAGAGGCACGGCAAATGCTCGCGCGCCTAAGCGGGCGGTGGCACAGCGTGTTTACCGGCGTGAGCCTGGTACAGGGAGAACGGCATCTGACTTTCTCCTGCGAGACCCGGGTGCGCTTCTTTGACCTGACGGCGGCGGAGATCGACGCCTACATTGCCACCGGCGAATGCATGGACAAGGCCGGCGCCTACGGTATACAGGGCTATGGCAGCCTACTGGTGCAAGAGATTCAGGGCGATTACTTCAATGTGGTGGGCTTGCCTGTAAGCCGATTGTACCGGGCGTTGAATGATTTTAAGCAAAAGTGACAAAAAAAGACCGCTGTTTTTTGGTAGAATATACAAGAAAACTCTTGCAACACCGGCTTTAGAATGGTAAAATATACGAACAGGACAAATTTTGTCTAATTTTCACGGTTATCCTTTGGAAGGAGTATGGTTATGGCCGCAGATTTACATTGTCATACAAAACTCAGCGACGGTTCTGTGGGGATCGAGGATCTAATCGTCATTGCCCAAAAAAGCGGCATTGACACCATCGCCATTACTGACCATGACTGCCTTGCAGGTACCGTACGCGGCAAAGTGATCGGCAAACGCTATGGGGTGAATGTGATCCCCGGCGTGGAAATCAGCGCCATTGATAATGAGGCCGGCAAAAAGGTGCACATTCTCTGCTATCTGGCAGATGCGCCGGATCGGCTGGAAGGGCTGTGCAAGCGCACCTCCATCGCCCGCAAACGGGCCGGGCAGATTATGATGCTCAAGGTGGCAGGTCGCTTCCCCATTACCTCAGATTTTATTATTTCTCACGCTTCCGGCTCCACTAACCTATACAAGCAGCATATTATGCACGCCTTGATGGACGCCGGTTACACCAATGAGATCTTCGGCGATCTGTTCCATGCGCTGTTCAGCCGGGAGAGCGAGACCAATGTGCTGGCTCCCACCAAGTACCCGCCCATTGAGGAAGTGCTGGAGGAAGTGCACGGTGCAGGCGGTATTGCCGTACTGGCGCATCCGGCGTTCTATGACAACTTTGACGAAATTGAGAAATACATTGACCTGGGACTGGACGGCATTGAGGTGTGGCACCCCTCTGCAACGGAGGACGATGTGCACCGGTTGACAGAAATTTGCAAGGCGCATGACTTGCTGATGACCGGCGGCTCAGACTTCCACGGCATTTACGGTGCCAAGACCGTAACCTTGGGCACCTGCACCACCCCGCAAGAGTGGGTGGATAAATTGCTGGGCTACAAGGCCAAGAAGAAGCGCGCCCAGCGGCGAGCAGAAAAAGAAGCTGCCGCCCGTGCCGCTGCCCAAACGCAAGAATAAAGATATGCACTGCATACACAACGGACCGATTACTTGTCGGTCCGTTCTTTTTGTTTCTTTGTTAATTCCCGGTTAAATTTTGCAAAAAAGTGCATACAATGCTGCCAAAATGTGATATAGTATGGAGGATATTACAAATCAGGAGGACAATTTATGATCCGAACAATGATCAACGGCTTTTGTATGGCGCTGGCGGATAGCGTGCCCGGCGTGTCCGGTGGCACCATTGCGCTGATTCTGGGATTTTATGACAAGTTCATCGGCTCTATTAACCAGGTATTCTATGGCAAGAAGGAAGAGAAAAAAGAAGGCCTGATCTACCTCATTAAACTGCTGCTGGGCTGGGCTGTGGGTATGATTTTGGCGGTATTGGTTCTCACCAAATTCTTTGAGACCAATATTTATGCGGTGTCGTCCCTGTTCCTGGGCTTCATTTTCCCCTCTATCTTTATCATTGCAAAGGAAGAGTATGCCTGTATCCAAAAGAAGTGGCAATACACGCCCTTTGTTATCCTTGGCATTGCCATTGTGGCGGCGCTGACTTATATGAATTCCAAGGTTCAGGTGGTGGATGTGGATCTGACCCACTTCTCCGTACCCACGGCGCTGTATTTGTTCCTGGCCGGCGCGGTTGCCATTACCGCCATGTTCCTGCCCGGCATTTCCGGCTCCACTGTGCTGCTGATCTTCGGCGTGTATCTGCCGGTGATCAGTGGGGTCAAAGAGTTGTTGCATCTGCACTTTGGAGTGCTGCCCATGATCATCGTCTTTGGCGTGGGCATTGTCTGCGGCGCGCTTGTATCCGTTAAGGGAATCCAAAAGAGTTTGGAAAAGTATCGCGGTCAAATGGTGATGCTGATTTTAGGCATGCTCATCGGCTCTCTGTACGCCATTGTCAGCGGACCGGTAACGGTGGATAAAGCCAATGCGATCCTCAATAAAGACAATTTCAGCATTGTCTTCTTCTTGATCGGTCTGGCGCTGATTGTTCTACTGCAAGTGGTAAAGACCAAGCTGGAGAAGAAACAGAAAACGCAGAATTAACCGTTCAGTCCCCCTTTGCAAAGGAGGCAATCCGGTAAAACAAAAACAGGCGCACCCGACGGGTGCGCCTGTTCCTTTATACTGCTATCCGAAAAAAAGAAAAGCCACAGGTAACTGCCTGTGGTTTTGCATTCAAAAATTCGGAGGATTGGAGTCTTTTTAAAAACGGCCTAAGTAAGTGAAAAATCAAAGAAAAAATTAAAAAGAAATGAAAAAAGAAAGAGAAGAGTACCTAGCCTCCGGATACACCGTCTTCCGCCGAAACCCGGATCACTCCGAGCAAGTACAGAATAACATTATACTATCGAAAAGGAAATACTGTTTTGCGTTTGTTTACATTTTGTTTACATTTTATGGGACAATAACCGCACGATCTGCCGTGTAACCAACCAATTGGGCGGATTTACCGGACATTTACGCCCTTTCGACCGGTTTTGACAATTTCTTGCAAAAGAAACAAAATGGTCATATTTTATCCGAAAAGTGTTAACCGAATTCGCAAATTCTTCATTTTATTTCTATATTCCGCTCACTTTTTGCCGTTATACTAATACTCGAAAGGCGGGAAACGCCCCTTCTTTTCTTTTCATTTTTCTTTTCCCACCAAACCCTTAACAATATCTCATTGTTTTCTGTTTTCCGCCTTCCACTTTGCATTCATCCTCCCCTTTCTCATATACCTCCGTGCCATAGGGCACAGCGAAAGCGCACGCCGACCGGTGTGCGCTTTTGTTTTGCCGATTTACCCTTGGCGGCGGACCATCTCCGCCTCCATATCCAGCACCAGCGCACTCATAGGCACATCCAGTGCGCAGGCAATGCGGTAGAGAGTCTCCAAGGTGGGCTTGCGCTCGCCCCGCTCAATGGCAGACAGGTGGGTGCGCCCAATATCCGCCAGACCGCTGAGCACCTCCTGAGATACGCCCTTCTTCTTACGCCGGGCAGCGATCACCTCGCCCACCAGCTGCGGGTCCAATGTGGGATGAAACATAGCATACACTCCTTTACCAGTAGTGTATGCGAAATTTTTTTCGACTTTGAATACTTATGTTGACATTTTGCGTACTTATGTGTTACTATGAAGATACTAAGTAAAAGAAGGAGGACTCATAATGGAGCAATACAACCCAAATCAACCCCAAAATCAACCCCCGCAACCCCAATACACCAACCCCGCCGGGCAGAACAACTATCAGCCCTGTCCCCCGCAGCAACCCTATCCGCCGCAGCAGGGCAAGCCGAAAAAGCCGGTGTATAAAAAATGGTGGTTCTGGGTGATCATCGTTATCCTTGTCATTATACTGGCAAGCGCCATTGGCGGTGGCGGCGACAGCAGTGACAACGGTGCCACCACCCCCACAGAGACCACCACCGCCGTGGCCGCCAAGGCAAACAGCAACGGCAACAACATTGGCGACTACACGGTAAAGGTCAAAAAGGCCACCCTGTGCAAGGACTACCTGGGCAATGACGCGGTGAAGATCGTGTACAGCTTTACCAACAACAGCAAGGACGCCATCAGCTTTGATGTAGCCTGCACAGACGAGGTGTACCAGGACGGTATTCAGCTGGAGACTACCGTTCTCTCCAACGATGAAACCGACCTGCTGGATGTTAAGATCAAGCCCGGCGTGACCAAGGATGTGACTAAAGCCTACAAACTGTCCGACTCCAAAACGGATTTAACCGTAGAAGTGGGCCAACTCCTGTCCTTTGACGACACCAAGGTGACCACCACCGTCAAACTCAGCAAATAAGCCGCAAGGCACCAAAAAAGGACACCCACTCGGGTGTCCTTTTTATCTATTTGATTTTATTTCAGCACTTTGAAATCCACCTTGCCGATCTTGGTACGGGGCAGAGCGTCAATGTACTCAATCTCCCGGGGCACGGACCATTTGGACAGGTTCTGCACACCGAACTCGTGGATCTTCTCTGTCAGGGCGGCCTCATCGTCGTGGGCATAATTCTTGTTGCGCACCACAAACATCTTCAGCTGGGTCTTGCCCTCCTCGCCGGTGCCGATGACGCAGCAGTCATAGATCTCGGCCATGGCCCGGTAGCTCTCCTCAATAAAGGAGGGATACACCAGGTAGCCGCTGATCTTATACACCCGCTTCAGCCGCTGGCGGTAATAAATATCGCCCTTTTCGTCAATGAAGCACATATCGCCGGTGTGCAGCCAAACCTTGCCGTCCGGGTGCTCCACCAGCACTTTTGCGGTCTCCTCCGGGTCGTGGTAATAGCCCTGCATTAAGGTGGGGCCGTAAACGCACAGCTCGCCGTCCTCGCCCTTTACCTCCTCTGTGGTGCCGGGCTTTACGGTCATCACTTCAATATTGTAGGTAGGCACGCCGATACAGCCTTGGGGTGCCTCGCGGCGAGGGTCCGTAAAGCTGCACACGGTGACGCACTCGGTCAGGCCGTAGCCGGACACAAAGTGGAACTTGGAGCCGTTCTCATGAAGCAGGCGGTCCATCTTCTCCGTTAAGGAGTAAGGCACCACATCGCCGCCGGAGCCGATGAGCTTCATGGTGCTCATATCCACACCCTTCAGGTAGCCGGCCTTGTACACCTTCTCAAAGAAGTCCGGCACGCCGAAAACATAATTGATATGGTACTTGCGAATGGCATCTGAGCACATTTTAGCGTCAAACTGGGGCCACAGAGACTGGGGCATACCCACACACATGGACACATGCATACACAGGGCAAAGCCAAAGCCGTGGAACACCGGCAGCGCAGTCAGCATGGCGTCGTGGTCCGGGTCCAGGTCGATCTTAATGGTGTCCTCCACCACATCCACCAGCTCATAGGACAGGTTGTTGATGGCCTCGCTGGAGAGCATTACGCCCTTGGGATTGCCGGTCGTGCCGCCAGTCATCATAATAGCAGCGGTGGCCTGGGGATCGGTGGCCGGTTCCGGGTTGCCGTTCTTGGCAATATACGCCCGGCCCTGCTTTAGGAAGTCCGACCACTCATAGAAGCGGGTCACCCCCACAGCCGGTGCGGTCTTGCCCTTGATCTTCTTCTTATACATGGCGTTAGCGATCCAGCCATAAGGGGTCTTGGGGAAGTAAGAAGCGGTTTTGCACTTCACCAAAGTCAGGTTCATACCGGCAAAGGCCTTCTCGGACACATCAAAGCAAAAAGCAAACTTGGCATCTACCAGATCTACCGCATACTTGGCCTCGCTGGCCACAGACAGCGGGTGCAGCATGGAGGCCACGGCGCCGATCTTATTCACCGCATAAATGGCGGCAATGCACTGGGGCATATTGGGGGCGCAGATGATCACCCGGTCGCCCTTGCGCACACCGTTTGCCAGCATACCTGCGGCGCAGGCGTCT
>ERZ507065.1319-NODE-1319-length-10170-cov-4.877509_pt1 | contig 10170 bp, 7 predicted proteins | sample MGYA00513785_ERZ507065 | MGnify/ENA metagenome assembly ERZ507065
ACCGGGAATCCGGCGACGGGCGCTATGACATTCAGCTGAAGCCCACGCAAAAGGGTCTTCCGGGCATCCTGATCGAACTGAAAGCGGAGAAAAATTGCAGCGACGAGCAGCTGAAAAAGCTGTCCGAGACGGCCCTGCAGCAAATCAACGATAAGAAATACGAAACCGAGCTGACGACCGCCGGGGTCAGGACGATTTATAAATACGGCGTGGCCTTCAGTGGTAAAAAGGTTGAAGTGGCAGTCGGGTGAGGAGAGAGACCAATGGTTAACGAAAAAAGCAGCGCCGTGGGCGTAAATATACAGGAAAAGGCCACGATGATCTGGAATGTGGCGGATGTACTTCGTGGGCCGTTCAAGCCCCACGAATATGGCCTTGTGATCCTGCCGATGACGGTGGTCAAGCGGTTTCACGACTGCCTGCTGCCCACCCACGATGCGGTGATCGAGCAATATGAAAAGGTTAAGAAGCTGGCGGTTATCGACGGCTTTCTGACCCGTGCCTCCGGCTATCAGTTTTATAACACCAGCCGTTTCACTTTTGAGAGCCTGCTGGCCGACCCGGACAACATCGAAGCAAATTTCCGGGACTATCTGGCCGGGTTCTCCGGCAATGTGCAGGATGTGCTGGCCAAGTTCGATTTTGACAACATCATTCGCCGTATGGTGGAGTGCAACAGCCTGTATCTGGTCATCAAGGAGTTCAACTCCCCCAAGGGCTACCTCGGTCCGGATAAGATCAGCGCCGTGGACTGCGGCTATATCTTTGAGGATCTCGTCAAGCGTTTCTCCGAGTCCTTTGGCGAGGAGGCCGGAGCGCACTTCACCAGCCGGGACATCATCTATCTGATGACCGACCTGCTGCTGTGCGATGCCAAGCTGGATGACGGCAATGTGACCGTGTACGACATGACGATGGGCACCTCGCAGATGCTTTCCTGTATGGAGGAACGCATCCACGAGCTGAACAGCGATGTGGAGGTGACCTGCTTCGGACAGGAGTTTAACCCCTCCACCTTCGCCATTGCAAAGGCGGATATGATGATCCGGGGCGGCGACCCCAATAATATGCGGTTCGGTGATACGCTCTCCAACGATCAGTTTCCGGGCTTCACCTTCCGGTACTGCATTTCCAATCCGCCCTTCGGCATCGACTGGAAGCGGGAACAGAAGGCGGTGGAGGCCGAAGCCGCCAAGGGCGAGCTGGGGCGCTTTGCGCCCGGTCTGCCGAAAATCAGCGACGGACAGCAGCTTTTTGTGCTCAACGGCCTGTCCAAGCTGGCGCCGGGCGGCAAAATGGCGATCATTCAGAACGGCTCGCCGCTGTTTGCCGGCGATGCCGGGAGCGGCCCCAGCAATATCCGCCAGTATATCCTGGAAAACGATTGGCTGGACGCCATTGTTCAGCTTTCCACCGACCAATTTATGAACACCGGCATCTCCACCTATATCTGGGTGCTGTGCAAGGACAAGCCCGCCTACCGCTGCGGCAAGGTGCAGCTCATTGACGCGTCCCACTGCTATAAACAGCGCCGCAAAGCCATCGGAACCAAGCGCAACGACATCAGCGACCATTGCCGGGAGCTGATCGTGCAGGCCTACGGCGAATACCGGAACAACGCCGTGTATGGGGACAAGTCCGGCGTGTACTGTGAGAGCAAGATTTTCGGCAGTGAGGAGTTCGGCTACAACAAAATTGTAGTAGAGCGTCCGCAGCGGGACGAAAACGGCGAGATCGCGATGAAACGGGGCAAGCCGGTGGCGGACACCGCCCTGCGGGACACCGAAAATGTGCCGCTGGTGCAGGACATTGACGCCTATTTTGCACGGGAGGTCCTGCCCTACGCCCCGGATGCGTGGATCGACAAGAGCAAGACCAAGGTGGGCTATGAAATTCCGATGACCCGCTATTTCTACGAGTATCAGCCGCCGGAGCCGGTGGACGACATTGTGGAGCGGATTCAAAAGCTGGAGCGTGAAATTGCCGACAGCCTGAACACGCTGTTCCATAAGGAGGGATAAAGATGGAAAATGAGAATATTGTAAAAGAAACCGCATTGTCTGTCGCAAAAGAAACAGCTAAAGATGTCTATGCGGACACAGTACAACCAACAGCAAAGAATGTGGGTGGATTTTTCGGGACATTGTCCGGCTTTTTCAATCATGTGGTCATGTACCCTCTGAAAAAACTCAACATTAGATATGAGCAAAAGGCAATCGCGTTTGAAAAAGAAATGGAGCACAAATATAATAGCATTCCTGAAAAAGAGCGGGTTGAACCGCAATTACATATCGTTGGACCCACAATGGAGTCACTCAAATACAACATAATGGACGATGATCTGGCGGAACTGTTCTCAAACTTACTGGTGAGCGATATGGATATGAGAACGCAAAATTTGTGTACACCTGCATTCGTAAAAGTTATTGAGCAGTTGTCACCGGCAGATGCTATGGTTTTCAAAGCAGTTTTCAATGAATGTGCTAAAGCAGAAACAATCCCTATTTGCAAAATGGATTTGTGCAAAAATGATGATGAGAAGCGCAAAATAAGAAAAGAATATCTGCCGCTGTATTTGGTGGGCATAGAAGTTGATAAGCTAAACCCGAATGATATATCGAAATCGCTTCAAAACTTAGAGAGGTTAGGCCTGCTGACCATTGACTTTCTAAAGTGGAGTGGTAACGATGAAGTTTATAATAAGCTGATCGATAATAGCTTTATTGAATCTCTAAAAGTATGGGCAAATCAAGCAACTGGGGATTATTTTGTGGCAAAAGTAGAGGATAAAGGACTGTTAGAACTCAATGATTTTGCAAGAGATTTTGCAAAGGTATGTCTAAGGTGATGTTATGCGTGAAATGAAAGACAGCGGGATTGAGTGGGTTGGGGATATACCGCAGGATTGGCAGCTTTCGAAAATTGGAAGCCTATATACGCAGCGAAATGAAAAGGTTTCCGACAAAGATTATCAGCCGTTATCGGTGACAATGCAAGGCATTCTGCCGCAGCTTGCTACCTCTGCAAAGACGGACGACGGAGACAACAGAAAACTGGTGCGGGTTGGAGACTTTGCAATCAACAGCCGCTCTGACCGTCGTGGTTCTTGTGGTATTTCTCCGTTAGATGGGTCTGTTTCCCTAATCAATATCATTTTGACACCGAGGACGGCTATGCATCCCGGCTATTACAACTGGCTTTTCCACACCACATTGTTTGCGGATGAGTTTTATAAGTGGGGACACGGAATTGTGGCCGATCTTTGGACGACCCGCTGGCAGGAAATGAAATCTATTACTGTTCCTGTCCCGGAATATGCCGAGCAGGAGCGCATTGCGGCCTTTTTGGATGCAGAGTGTGCCGAGATCGACGCGGTATTGGAAAAGACCCGTGCGTCCATTGAAGAATACAAAAAGCTGAAGCAGGCGGTCATTACGCAGGCTGTCACCAAGGGCATTTTCGATAAACAGATTTACCCGCATAATGTGAAATTGAAATATCTTCTATATATTGCTTCTGGAGATGCAATAAGAAACGAAGAGCTTTCAGAAGTTGGCAAGTATCCCGCATACGGGGGTGGCGAATCCCTGGGTTTTGCATCTAAATATAACACGCTTGAAAATAGTCTTATTGTTGGTCGTGTTGGGGCAAGATGCGGTTGTGTTACCTACATCGATTCCAAAGCATGGGCAACAGACAATGCTCTAATTGTTCATCCAATTTGCAACCCACGTTATATGTATTATATGCTTATATACAGCCAGCTTAACAACTTAAACACTTCCAATGCACAGCCTCTTATTACAGCTACGAAAATCAAAAATGTTGTTGCGCCTTATTTTTTAGAAGATATCTGTCAGAGAAAGATAGTTGACTTTCTTGATGAAAAGTGTGCTTGTATTGATGCTATCATTGAAAAGAAACAGCAATACCTCACCGAAATCGAAAACTACAAGAAATCTCTGATTTATGAGTATGTGACGGGCAAGAAGGAGGTGCATCCGCTGTGACGACAATTTCAAGCGTTGCTGAATTTGTTCAGCAGATCACAGAACTGGATCATTCTCTTATCCGTGACGGTGGTCCGAATAACGAGACGCTGCTTTTTAGGGGCCAGTCAAACAAAGCGTATGATTTGCTTCCGTCAATAGCCAGAAAGCAGAAATTTTCCTGCGATATTTCGATTTTCTCCGAAGAACGCAATATGATTGAAATGGCGAAATATAAGCTTCCGAATGTCTTTAATGATTCGCTTTCCCCAATCGAGCTATTGGCGCTTTTGCAGCACCACGGAATCCCAACCCGCCTTTTGGACATTACGGAAAATGCTTTGGTCGCTTTGTATTTTGCCTGCGCCGGAAATGCAGGAGCGGATGGCGAAGTTATTGTATTTAAGACAAACGAGTTGGATGTGGCGAATTATCCAATCGTCAACGCTATTGCAGACAGCTACCGATTTGCTCGGGCTACATTCTTGAAATTAAGCTTGTTCTATGGCGCAGTGAAACGCCAGCCGTATTTCCTTGAGCAAGCACAGTCAAATGAAATTTGCCATAAGACAGATAAAGAGGGTGGCCAGTGGATTGAAGAATGTTGTAAAGATCCGTTTTTTATCTACGCACCTGTCAGAGAAATGCGTCAGCAGGCGCAGCAAGGCAGGTATATCCTGTTTCCGAATCACATCGAACACGACCAAATGAGCTTTTATTCGTATATTGATAAAATCGAGAAGGATGCGGATTTTATTGCAGGTAGAATCCTTGTTGCCGGTAGCGTAAAGGAAAAAATCTTAAAAGAACTGGCGTTGTTCGGAATAACAAAGGAAACGCTGTTTTGTGATAGTGTAGATGTTGTGTGTGAGTCTATCAAAGGGAAATTCGAGCAGAAAGTGAGGGGCAGAAAAAATGGTAACTGATGCAACCGAAAAGCGCTTTGAAGCGGATATAGAATCCTTCTTTCTCTCCCCGGCAGGCGGATATACCAAGGGCGCAGACACCTATGACGCCAAACTGGGGCTCTATGTGAATGCCCTGATCGACTTTGTCCGGCGCACCCAGCCCAAGGAATGGGCGCGTTTTGAAAACGCCAATCAGGTGGACCCGGTGCGGAAATTCTGCACGGCGTTCAACACGGCCTGCGAGACGGAGGGACTGCTCTCTGTCCTGCGCCACGGCTTCAAGCACCGTGGACTGCGTTTTCGGGTGTGCTATTTCAAGCCGGAGTCTGCCCTGAATCAGGCGGCGGCTGCCCAGTGGGCGGCAAACACCATTGAGTGCTATCGCCAGTGGTACTTCTCCGCCGATACAAAAAAGAGCGTGGATATGGTGCTGGTGCTCAATGGCATCCCGGTATTCGCTTTTGAATTAAAAAACCAGTACACCGGACAAACGGTGGATGACGCCAAGCGGCAGTGGATGTATGACCGCGACCCGCGGGAGCTTTGCTTCCAGTTCAACAAGCGCATTCTGGCCTACTTCTGCGTGGATCACACCGAGGTTTGGATGACCACAAAGCTCGCCGGAAAGAACACCTATTTCCTGCCCTTTAACCAGGGCTCCAACGGAGCCGGAAACGACGGCGGCAAGGGCAATCCGGCAAACCCAAACGGCTACCCGACGGCGTATCTGTGGGAGAATGTCTTTCAGAAGGACAGTATGATGGACATTGTCCAGAAGTTTATGAACCTGAAGGACGGCAAAACGCTGATTTTTCCGCGCTATCATCAGCTGGATGTGGTGCGCAAGCTGCTGGCCGATGTCAGGCAGAACGGAGCCGGGCATAATTACCTGATCCAGCACAGCGCCGGAAGCGGCAAGTCCAACTCCATTGCGTGGACGGCTTACCGGCTGGCCTCGCTGTTCAATGAGGAGAACAAGCCGGTGTTCTCCAGCGTGGTCGTCGTTACCGACCGCACCGTGCTGGATGCACAGCTGCAGGAGACCATCTCCGGCTTTGACCACACCCTCGGCGCCATTGAGACCATCGGGGAAGATAAGACCTCCAAAGATCTGCGGGATGCCATCAACGGCGGCGTGCGCATTATCGTCACCACCTTGCAGAAGTTCCCGGTCATCTATCAGGAAGTGGACAAGGTGGCAGGGCGGAACTTTGCGATTATCGTAGACGAGGCCCATTCTTCCCAAACCGGCAGCTCGGCTCTGAAACTGAAAGCCGCCCTCGCAGATACGGAGGATGCTCTGCGGGAATACGCCGAGATCGAGGGCAAGGCCGAAGAAGAACTGGACCCGGAAGACCGCCTGATGCGGGAAATGACCGTTCAGGGGCGGCATAAGAATCTGTCCTTCTTTGCCTTTACCGCAACGCCCAAGGACAAGACGCTGGAATTGTTCGGCACGGAATATGAGGACGGCAGCTTTCATCCGTTCCACATTTACAGTATGCGGCAGGCCATTGAGGAAGGCTTTATTCTGGATGTGCTCCAGAACTATATGACCTATGACACCTGCTTCAAAATCGTCAAAACCTCGGAAGATAATCCGGATGTGCCCGCCAGCCGTGCAGCTAAGGTGATCCGCAAATATCAGGAGCTGCATCCGTATAACATCTCCCAAAAGGCGCAGATCATCGTGGAGACCTTCCGGGAAACCACCCGAAACAAGATCGGCGGCAGGGGCAAAATGATGGTCATTACCTCGTCCCGCCTTGCGGCAGTGCGCTACTACCACGAGGTCAAACGCTACATAGAGGAGCAGAAGTACAACGATGTGCAGGTGCTGGTGGCCTTTTCGGGTGCTGTGCAGGATGGTGATACAGAATACACCGAGCCGAAACTGAATGTTCGTGCGGATGGGACGCACATCGCCGAAACGCAGACCAAGGCGGAATTCCACGACCATTTCAATGTGCTGATCGTTGCCGAGAAGTACCAGACCGGCTTTGACGAGCCGCTGCTGCACACGATGATCGTGGACAAGAAGCTGAAGGGTGTCAAGGCGGTGCAGACGCTGTCCAGATTGAATCGCACCTGCACCGGCAAGGTGGACACTTTCGTTCTCGATTTTGCCAACAAGAAAGAAGACATTTTGGAGGCGTTTCAGCCGTTCTATCAAGAAACCTCGCTTTCGCAGGAGGTCAACGCTGACCTGATCTATCAGACGCAGAAGGAGCTGCGGGGATTTGCGGTCTATAACGATGCAGATATTGAGGCTTTTGCCAAGGAGTATTTCAGCACAGGCCGGCAGGATGCTCGGGCGATGGGGCGAATGACCAGTGTGTTGAAGCCGGTGGCAGACCGTTATAATCAAAAAACACCTAACGAGCGGTATCAGTTCCGCCGTCAGGTGCGCAATCTCATTAAGTGGTACGGCTATATTTCCCAGATCCTGCGGATGTTCGATAAGGAACTACACAAGGAATATGTATTCTGTTGTTATCTGATCAATTTGCTGCCTGCGGAAACCACGGATATGGTGGACCTTGAGGGTAAGTTGAAGCTGGAATACTACAAGCTGCAAAAGACCTTCGCTGGAAGCATTGAGCTGGAACAGGTGAAGGGCGTGTACGAACCGGCCAAGCAAAAGGGTGCAATGGGACTGGACACAAAGTCGCCGCTGGATGAGATCATCGCCAAGATCAACGAAAAGTACAAGGGTGAATTCACCGAGGGAGACAAAGTGTTGCTGACGGCTCTGCGCAGCCGTCTGATGGCCGACAAGAAGCTGACCAAGATGGCGCAGACCTCAGATCCGCAGATTTTTGTGGAAAGCATTTTCCCTAAGGCCTTCGGAGCAGCGGCTCAGGACAGCTATCTGGAATCGCAGGATACATATACCTCGCTCTTTGAGGATCAGCACAAGTATAATGCCATAATGAGCGCATTGGCTGATGTAGTGTATCGGGAGATGAGGATGGGCTAAAATTGATTGCTTATGTGGAGGTGAAATATAGTGGGCTATGTATATGCGACTATTAATAAAGATACTTTGGCTCATATCTGCAAAGAAAAGGGCGTATCTAGTGAATTCCTCGCCAGTAAAACAAAATTAAATATGTCTAGGCTAAATCAGTGGCTTACTCCTACTGATATAAACTTGCCAACCATCAACCAAGCGAAGAAAATTGCAGCCTGTTTGCATATACCCTTTGCAGGTCTCTATATGAATCCTTGCGATATACCATTGAAGCGTATTCCAAATATTCGGAATATGCGAACGATGTCTGGGGCAGTTAGTATTGATGACAGCTCATTAAATATCGCTATGATAGATGTTCTTCTTGAACGCGATTTTCTGTTAAGTGCCGACGATGAATTTGGAATAACTCCACCAGATTTTGAGCCGCTTATTCCTGACAGCGATTCTGTTGATGAATGGGCAAATGCGATCCGTAAACAATTCGCTATCGATCTTGGTGAACAGTATAAGTGTAGTTCTACACGCCAATTTTACCTATATGTTCGTGATAAAATCGAGACAAAAGGCGTTTTTGTGCATTGCTTCACGGATGTAACGATTGATACAGCTCGAGGCTTTTCAATTTATAATACGCTATTGCCTATTATCGGCATTAATGATGAAGATCGTCCGCCGGCAAAGACATTTACAATTATTCACGAACTAGTTCACCTATTCAAAAGGGAATCCTCCTTGTGCAATGATATGAGCAGTTCCGCATCGACTTTGTCAGAAGAAGTGTTTTGCAATGCTGTAGCGGGCGAATTACTTGTTCCCAAGAGAGCTCTTAGAATTGTACTTGAACACGGTCACTATTTTGCGCCATATTCAATTGATGATATTAAGCGAGTTGCGGATCGCTTTTCTGTAAGTCGAGAAGTAATAGTGCGCAGATTACTTGAACTTCGTAAGATTGACCAAAGCGAATATGAAACTTATGCAGATTTGTTTAGGAGAGAAATCGAAGAAGATCGGGAAAAGAGAAAAATTCAGAGGGAAAATGGAATAAAATCCTCTATTCCGCGGAATATGAGTAGAGAAGCAATCGACCGTACAAGTCCTTCTGTAAGCAAGATTTTATATCAGGGATATGTGAACGATGTGTATAGCAAACTTGATATTGCCCGCCATTTGAATGTAGGCCAAAACCATATAGACAAGTTTTTGCGGGAGGTATCCAAGTGGAACAGATGACACTATTCGATAGCGAAAGACCTTATAAGTACATAATGGACACATCGTCTATACTGTCTCAGAAACCAGGGGAAACTCATACACGGCTTGTTTATAAAAGTCAGTGGGAACGAATCGAAGAATATATGCGTTCCCATTCGATAGTAACTTGCTCTGAGATATTCGAAGAAATAAAGGATAAAGAAATTAAAGAGTGGATTTTTTCCCAACAATGTACTGTCCTTGAAATTGACGACGACATCCAAAACAATGTTAGAAAAATCGTCACTGAAAATCCGAAGATGATTGAATTTACAGGAAAAAGCGGTACATCTTCTGGCGACGCATTTCTAATTGCAACGGCTATGAAATACGGATTAATAATTATCACCGAAGAAAACAAAGACAAACAAATGAAGATTCCACAGATTAGTAAGAAGTATGGGATTACATCCGTAAACATTACTTCTTTGTGTGAAATGGAACAATGGAAATTCTAAACAGCATATTATTCAGTAATGTATGTAGGAATAGGGCACCGACCGTTTGGCCGGTGCCCTATTTCTATATGCGCCATCTATAAGTCAATAGCGATTATCAGCTGTCCTCCCATCATCGGGAGGGCGGCTTTTTGCGTTCAGATAAAAAATATTTGAGAAATTTCCCGAAAACACCCCCACAAACGGCGCCCCTTATTCAGAGTAAGTGAAGGGAGAAATATTTTTGCGGGAAATTTTGCAGAACATCCCTCAAAATCTGGACCTCAATTCAGAGCAAGTAGAGGGACCTTTTGAAAAGTTGAGAGAATTTTTCAAATTACTTTGCCAAAATCTCGAAAAAGTTCCCAATTGGTTAGTAGGAAGGCCCTGAAAAATTTTCTTCAAAATCCTATTTGTTATTTGCCAGAAAAGTTCCCAGTTGATTAGTGGGAGGGGCGCTTAAAAATTTTCTTCAAAATTCTTTTTATTTTTGCCGGAAAAATTCCCAATTAAGTAGTAGAGGGGTTCGCAGAAAAATTCTCAAAAGTTCTTTCGTTCAAATCCGAAAAAAGTTCCCAGTTGGTTAGTGGAGAGGATTTCAAAGA
>ERZ507065.1326-NODE-1326-length-10095-cov-2.869323_pt1 | contig 10095 bp, 8 predicted proteins | sample MGYA00513785_ERZ507065 | MGnify/ENA metagenome assembly ERZ507065
GATCTCATTTTACCAGTTCCTGGCAGCCATTTTGGTTCTCACTCCCTATGTGTGCCTGACAGGAGGATCCCATCTTTCGGAAATGGATGTACTTGGGGTTGCAAACCTTCTGGTGGTGGGAGTGTTCCACACCGGCATATGTTATTGCATGTATTTTTCATCCCTTCGTTATCTGAAAGGCCAGGAAGCTTCTATTCTCAGCTACATAGACCCCCTTGCGGCCATCCTGGTATCGGTGGCTATCCTGCATGAGTCCATCACTGTGTTTCAGGCAGTGGGAGGGGGAATGATACTTGGGTTTACGGTTGTGAATGAGGCGGGGGAGGGGACGCGGACGTGCATGGGGGATCGCGTCCGTGAGAGGGAGACGGACGGGGGCGGGATTGATGGTTTTCGCGGCGGCAGGGACTAAGACGCCGGGGCGGGCCAGAGGGGAGGATCGCGAAAACTGCGCAGAACTCTTGATGAGTTCTGCTCCATATGCGCTTTCGTCCGGGCGCTGTACGCCCTCCCTCACCCTCCTGCTCCGCCCCCTCTCCTGGCTAAGAGACTGTAATCCCTCGGTAAAATTCGCCAAAGCTCCCCGCCCGTCCCCCGCGCCTTTTCCCGACCCACATCCCCGTCCGCGTCCCTTCCACCTTACAAATCCAACTTCAAATCCCCATCCTTTATCCACCCCATCCTGCGCAGTACCTCCCCAAACACAAAGGTCAGCACAGCAGGAAGCAGGAAGCACACCAGAAGGATGCCAACCCACATACTGGTTCCGCCGCCCATGGCCGTATATACGCCGATGGGGCCTACCAGCCCGCAGGTACCCATGCCGGACCCGGCGGGAATGTTTTCCAGGCGGAAGACCATGGTGGCTATGGGGCCGGTAATCATGGATGCCAGTGTGGGAGGTATCCAGATACGGGGATTGAGTACAATATTGCCCATCTGCAGCATACTGGTGCCCAGGCCCTGGGCCATCAGTCCTCCGATTTTATTTTCGCGGTAGCTCATAACGGCAAATCCAATCATCTGGGCGCAGCAGCCGGCTGTGGCAGCGCCTCCGGCCAGTCCGTCCAGGGACAGGGCAATGCAGATAGCAGCGCTGCTGATGGGAAGGGTCAGGGCAATGCCGATAAGGACTGACACCAGGATTCCCATGATGAAGGGCTGCATTTCCGTGGCAGTCTTTACCAGGTTTCCGAACCAGTTCATGAATTGGGCCACGCCGGGCCCCACGAACTGGGCCACCAGCACACCGGAGATAATGGTGATGCCGGGCGTCACGATGATGTCCAGACGTGTTTCCCTGGATACAATCTTACCCAATTCCGCAGCCACGATGGTGGCGACCAGGGCGCCCACAGGACCACCCAGGGCATTGCCCGCGATACCTACCGTGGCAGCGGAAAACAGCACCAGCTGAGGCGCCTTTAAGGCGTGGGCAATGGCGATGCCCAGGGCTGCGCCGGTAGCGCTTTTGGCATAGTCGGCAATGACATTGAAAATTTCAATCTGGAACTGCTGGCCCAGGGTACCGAAGATGGTGCCGATGAGAAGGGAAGCAAACAGGCCGAAGGCCATGGCTCCCAGGGCGTCAATCAGATAGGTCTGCACCGTGATGTTAACATTTTTCCGTTTCAGGAATTCTTTCACACTTGATTTTGCCATACTTATATTCTCCCTTTTCCGGGCTGAGGGGTGTATCGGAATTTATACGCTCCGGAGCCTTTATTTTGTTAGGGATTTTATCACATATTCATAAAAATGCAAGGTTTTTGACTAAAATTGCAGATTTCGTTAAAATATTAACAGATTGAAAAATAATATTATGTGGGATATAATGGTATGAACAGGGAATATTAACCTGGAAATGAGGTGAACGGTATCGAATTCCAGATTTTATATACACTGCAGGAACTTCACACGCCTTTGGTAGACGGGCTTATGGTGTTCATTACCTCTCTGGGCGACCACGGATGGTTCTGGATCCTTATGGGTGTCCTGCTTTTTTCATTTCCCAGGACCAGGATATTAGGCGGATGTATGCTTATATCCATAGCGGCCGGATTTCTCCTGGGCAATGTAATGCTTAAAAATATAGCGGCCAGGCAGCGCCCCTGCTGGCTGGATCCTTCCGTGGAACTGCTGGTCCCTGTCCCAAAGGATTTCTCCTTTCCTTCGGGGCATTCCCTGGTGAGCTTTGAGGGAGCGGTCTGCATCTTCCTTTTTAACAGGAAATGGGGGATTCCGGCCCTGATGCTGGCGGTGCTTACCGCGTTTTCCAGGCTGTATCTCTTTGTACATTTTCCAACGGATGTGCTGGCGGGAATCGTCATGGGAACCGTAATCGCGTGGTCCGTTGTGAGAACAGCGAAAAGGCAGATGGAAAAAACGGACCGGATGTCAGGGAGACCATGACATGGCGGCAGGCCGGACAACGGATATGACTATAGAATGACAGAATGAAAGACAGGTGGAAGTTATGTTGGAACGCGCTCCGGGAATTTTTGAAGTGGAGCTTCACAGCAATCAGAAAAGCATTGATGAGATTAAGATATTCCTCATTCCGGGGAAGGATGGGGAGAGAAGCCTGATGGTGGATGCCGGTTTTCGCAGCAGGACGTGTCTGCACGTCATGGAAGAGGCGCTGGGAAAACTGGGAATCACCTATGACAGGCTGGATATATTTCTGACCCACAAGCATCATGACCACTGCGGTCTGGCCAGCGAGTATGCGGCCAGAGGCGCGAGGCTGTTCATGAATCCCCAGGAAGACAGGCATTGCTATGACTGTCTGTACTATAACCACAGCCATGGCTCCACGGAGGACCAGCCCCAGGTGCTGCAAAGCGTCGGGGTGACAGAGGATGGGACGCCGGAGATATGGAACATGTTTATGGAAGTAAACCAAAGGATCCGGGAGAACAGGGGATGGGAATTCGAGATTCCGGGATATCCCTATACGCCGGTCAGTGAGGGCCGGATTCTGAGCTATGGGGATTATGACCTGGAGACAGTGGGGCTTAAGGGACATACCTACGGGCAGATGGGGCTGTACGACCGGAACCATAAGATACTTTTTTGCGCGGACCAGGTCATTGACGGCATTGTGCCCATTGTGGGCACCACCTATCCGGACGAGCATCTGCTTAAGGGGTATTTTGACTCTCTGGAAAAGCTGAAGCACCAGTATGGGGACTGCCTGATTCTTCCGGCTCACAAGGAACCTATCCGGGATGTGAAGCGGGTGGTGGACCGGATTGTCTTTGCCTATCTGGATAAGACGGATTTGATCAAGCATATCCTGGACCACGGCCACCACAGGATGACCACCAAGGAGGTGGCGTGTCTGGCTTACGGTATAGACCATGTGCCCAGGGACCAGTCTGAGTTTATCAAGCTTAAGATGGTCATAAGCAAGACCTTTTCCTGTCTGGAATACCTGTATGATGAGGATTTTGCCATCCGCACTCTGGAGGGCGGGAGCTATTACTGGGAAGCGCCGTAAGGAAAAGCGCCGTAAGGAAAATAAAAAAGTGCTTGCATATCTTCAGATATAGTGTATAGTAGAAGGTACAATAAAAACAGAAGCAGAGTAGGTATATGTGCGTTAAGTGCCGGCTGGACAGGGAGTTGTCAGCTGGACGAAAGAGGATTCCCAAGGGGAATCTGTCTGCGGTACATATACCGCATCCCGCTGCAACAGAGATAGATGGAGCGGCCTGTTTTATGTGCAGCCGGTTTACGCCGGCCAAAAGCGTGTATGGAAATCAATGATATAACACGCTCTCGCACAGGGAAGTCATGTCCGGGCATATAAACGTGCGTCGGATAGGTTTCCGGGGCCGTTTTTTGTATGCCAGGAAGAAAGGTTCCTGCACCTGCCATTGTATATCTCCGTTTGTAGTCCGTGAAATCTGCAAAGGAGGTAATGAATCATGAAGAAATTAGCAGAACTGTTCGGCAGCTCGTCCCGGGAGCTTAAGAGTGTCAGGACCATCACTGTGTGCGCCATGCTGGCGGCAGCGGCAATCATCCTGGTGAATTTCCGCATTGAGCTGACTAACACCCAGAGAATCGGCTTTTCCGGCATACCCAACCAATTAGTGGCCTATCTGTTTGGCCCCGCAGTCAGCTGTCTGTTTGCGGGGGCGCTGGACATCATCAAGTATCTCATCAAGCCGGTGGGGGCCTTCTTTCCCGGCCTGACCCTGGTGACCATGCTGGCTGGCCTGATTTACGGGTTTTTCTTTTATAAGAAACCATTAAAGCTGACCAGGGTGCTGGCGGCCCATTTTCTGGTCTGCCTGGTGTGCAACGTGATTCTCAATACCCTGTGTCTCAGTATCCTGTACGGGCAGGCATTCATGATACTCCTGCCTCCCAGGGTCATACAGAACATAGTGAAATGGCCCATTGATTCCTTTATTTTCTTCAATGTGGCCAAGATGCTGGAGATGTCCGGCGTGTTCCGGGTGGTCAGAGGAAGCAGGGCAGCCGTACAGCGGTAGTGGGAAGATTAAAAGTTATTTATTTAACGGGTGAAGCATTTAACGAGAGCAGAGAGGGACAGATACCGGTTGTCTCTCTCTGTTTACAGCAAAATGCCCTCGGGATTCAGGTATGAACCTGTCCCGGGGGCATTTTGCTGTCAGGTGGTCCGGGCAGGTCAGAACAGTCCCTGAGAATTGCCGGTTTGTCCTGTTAATTTTGCGACGGGCTGTTTTGCAAAAAGTACACCGGCTCTGTTGATTCCCCTGTATGGCTGTGCTATGATTGGGGCTGCAAAAATGAGATGAGAGCAGTTTAGAGGAGGAATCATGCCATGGCAGTTCATGTAATCGACGAAGCCAACCGTTGTCTTCAGTGTAAGAAACCCATGTGTCAGCAGGGATGCCCAATCCACACCCCCATACCCACGATGATCAAGGCCCTGAAAGAGGGGGGACTGGAGGAGGCAGGTGCCATGCTGTTTTCCAACAACCCCATGTCACTGGTGTGTTCCCTTGTATGCAATCATGAGCGGCAGTGTGAGGGCCACTGTGTTCTGGGAAGAAAGGGACAGCCGGTCCATGTGAGCAGCATAGAGAATTATATATCAGATACATGCCTGGAGCGTATTGACGTCCGGTGCCAGCCAAAGAACGGGAAAAAGGTGGCTGTCATCGGAGCGGGGCCCGCGGGAATCACAATTGCCATTCTGCTGACACAGAAAGGGTACAGTGTGACCATCTTTGACTCCAGGGACAAGATTGGCGGCGTACTGCAGTACGGCATACCGGAATTCCGTCTGCCCAAGGCGATACTGGAGCGCTATAAGAAAAAGCTTCTGTCCATGGGAATCAGGATTCGTCCCAATACCACCATAGGAGGGGCCCTGGAAATCAAGGACCTGTTCCGGGACGGATATGAGAGCATCTTCATCGGCACCGGCGTATGGCGTCCCAAGAAGCTGGGAATCAAGGGAGAATCCCTGGGAAATGTGCATTTTGCCATTGATTACCTGGCCAATCCGGATGCCTACGACCTGGGAGACAGGGTGGCTGTTATCGGAGTGGGCAATTCCGCTATGGACGTGGCCAGGACCGTCATCCGAAAGGGTTCCCACCATGTGACCCTCTATGCCAGAGGGAACCACTCGGACGCCAGCCTTCACGAGACACAGTACGCCATGCTGGACGGAGCTAAATTCGAGTTTAACAGGAATGTTGTGGAAATCAATGACAACGGGCCTGTATTCCAGCAGATTCTGTATGATGAGGAAGGCAATGCGGCAGGGGTTTCCGATGAAAAAGAGCAGGTTTACGCTGATTCTGTTATTATCTCCATAAGCCAGGGGCCAAAGAGCAAGCTGGTCAATACCACAGAGGGGCTGAAGGCCACCAGAAACGGCCTTCTGCAGACGGACGAACAGGGGGAGACAACGGTGGAGGGAATCTTTGCCTCCGGCGATGTGGTTCTGGGAGCCAAGACAGTGGTGGAGGCAGTGGCCTATTCCAAGACGGTTGCAGATGCCATGGATGCCTATATGAAGAAAAAAGATATGAAAGAAAAAAATAAAAAAGACGAAAAAAGGACTGGCCGGCCGGGAATAGCCGTGGTAAAATAGGGATTGAAAACGTTTGCAAAGGAGAAGGGTCCATGAAACTGAATACAGGTATGAGATGCCATGATTTATGTCCGAAGATGGAAATGGAGAAGCTGTTTGCCCGGGTAAGGGAACATGATATCCGTCAAATCCAGCTGGCATTCGGAAAGTCCATCAGCGATTATGATTTTGCCGCAGGCCATTACAGCTCCGGTTTTGCCCGGACCATTGCCCGGGAGCTGGAGAAGAACCAAATCCATGTGGCTGTGCTGGGCTGCTATATCAATCCTGTCAATCCCATTGAATCCAGACGCCAGGCGGAGGTGGCGCGTTTTATCGAACATATGAAATATGCCAGAATCATAGGGGCTGATATGGTGGGAACCGAGACAGGACGCCTGGATCCGGATTTCAGGGTCACAGAGGAATCCTATACAGAGGACGCCTACCAGCTGCTTTTAAGGAGCATGAGGGAGATCGTGGCTGCGGCTGAGAAGCTGGGAGTTATCGTAGGTGTGGAGGGCGTATTTAACCATACACTGTACAGCCCTGCCCGGATGAAGCGGTTCCTGGAGGACATTGATTCCCCCAATGTGGAGGTGATACTGGACGCCGTGAATCTGATCCACCCCGAACAGGCGGAGCCGGGGGCACAGAAAGAGGTTATTGACAGGGCTTTTGCATATTACGGCGACCGCATAGGGGCCCTTCATGTGAAGGATTTTGTCTTTGACGGCCAGGAACAGCTGTTCCGCCATGTGGGTGACGGTCTTTTCCGGTATGAACCCCTTATGAAGCATGTAAAGGAGAGAAAGCCCCATATTGCCATGCTGTTGGAGAATTCCAGCAGGGAGCGGTATCATGAAGATGTGAAGTTCTTACAGACGATTTACGATCAGGTGTAGATATGGAACACCCCAAAGCTGATAAAAAGGCTTTGGGGTGTCTTTTGATATAGGATATCCGGCTCTGTCCGTCAGATGCGGATACAATCAGGCATTGGCTCCCAGCTCCCGTTTCATTTTCCGGAAGGAAAGAAGGAACAGTGTTACCGTGGTGCACACGGCTATGGTATCGGCAATGGGTTCCGCCACGAATACCGCAAACACTTTGTTTTCAAAGAGGTTAGGCAGAACATAAATCAGCGGTATCAGCAGGATGACCTTCCGCAGCAGGGCCAGGAACAGGGAGGTTTTGCTGTCTCCGATGGCGATAAAGGTCTGCTGGCATGCCAGCTGGGCTCCGAAGAGCAGGGACGCGGCCATATAGATGCGGATAGACCACTCGCTGAAGTCTGTCAGGGCGGCGTCGTGGGTAAAGATGCGGATATATACCATGGGCGCAAACATGGCCACAGCCCAAAGTACGGTTGAGTAAGTCATACATGAGGTCAGAAGCAGCCGGAAGGTCCTGCTTACGCGGTCCAGCTTTTTGGCGCCGTAGTTAAAGCTGATAATGGGCTGGGCGCCCTGGGTCAGTCCCTGAAGGGGCAGGAGGGAGAACTGCATCACGCTTCCCATGATGGTCATGGCCCCCACTGCCACATCGCCTCCGTACTTTAGGAGGGAGGTGTTAAAGCAGATGTTCAGGATGCTTTCCGTGAACTGCATGACAAAGGGGGCAGCGCCCAGCGCAATGGCCGGCATGAGGATTTCCCTTTTAGGCCGCATGTAACAGGCGCGTATTTTCAGATAACTCTTATTTGATATGAGGAACAGGACAACCCAGACAGCGGAAATTCCCTGGGAGATGATGGTTGCCAGGGCAGCGCCCCGCACGCCCATATGGAACACAAACATGAGAATAGGGTCCAGGATGATGTTGCATATGGCTCCGATGAGCACGGTGTACATGCCTGTCTTGGCATATCCCTGGGCATTGATGAAGGCGTTGAGTCCCAGGGCCAGCTGTACGAAAATGGTTCCCAGGGAATAAATCTGCATGTAAGCCCACCCGTACTCTATGGTATTGCCGCTGGCTCCGAACATCAGCAGAATGCGGCGGCCGAAGATAAGGAAGAAGGCAGTCAGCACAACGGCCACGGTTATAAGAGCAGTGGTACAGTTGCCCAGGATGTTTTCTGCTTCTTCCTTTCTGCCCTTGCCCAGCATAATGGATGCCCTGGGAGCGCCGCCCATGCTTACCAGGGCGGCAAAGGCGGAAATCGCCATGATAACCGGGAAGGTGACGCCTACCCCTGTAAGCGCGTTGGCGCCTTCGCCGGGCAGGTGGCCGATATACATACGGTCCACCATGTTATACAGCACGTTGATGATTTGGGCTGTAATGGCCGGCAGAGCCAACTGAAAAAGAAGTTTTCCCACGCTTCCCGTGCCCAGGTCCACCTCTTTTGCTTCTTTGTTCTTCTCCATATAATTCACAATCCTTTCGTATTTCAAAAATAGCCATTTAAATACTATATCTCGAAACCAAGGGAAAGTCAACCAGAGGGCCGGCTGGCAAAAAGCCGAAAAAACAGGCCCTGGCGGACAAAATTTACGCTCCAGGGATACCGGCACAAACCGGCATGGCGCGCCCTTTTTGTACAGAGACGGTCAGGGAAGGACAGAACGGGTTTTGCTGTGTCTGTACAAACTAAACAAAAAAACGGTATTATATCGAAAAAAACAGTGGTATTTTATGTCTTTATGCATAAAAATGTAATTTTATATTGACAGGAATGTCAGGTAATATTATAATGCAAATAACAATACAAGTTGTAATAACAATATGTAATAATAAATTGCCAGGAGGTAACAGTATGAGAGACAAAATTGCCGGAGCCCTTTACGGGATGGCCCTGGGCGATGCCATGGGGATGCCTGCCGAGTTGTGGGGAAGAAAGAGAGTGAAAGACTTTTTTGGACGGATTGAGGGATTTTTAGACGGACCGGCTGAGAATGATGTGGCTTTTAATTATAAGAAGGGACAGTTCACCGATGATACGGGCCAGGCCCTTGTCCTGCTGGACTCCATTGAGTCCACTGACTATGAACCGGACACCAGAGACATTGCCCTGAGGATGCTGGCCTGGGCTGAGAAGGAGAATGCCTTTGAAAACAATATTCTGGGTCCCACCTCCAAGGTGGCCCTGGCAAATTTCAGGGATAACATCCAGGATTCCAGGATTACGGATAAGGCGCTGTCCAACGGAAGCGCTATGAGGATAGCACCCATCGGCTGCCTGTTCCGGCCGGAACAAAAGGAGGACATTGCCAGATATGTCTACCTGGTGTCAAGAGCCACACACACCAGTGATGTGACCATAGCCGGGGCTGCCATGATTGCCGAGGCTGTGAGTTCGGCTATTGTGAAGGATGACTTTGAGAAAGTAATGGAGGATGTGTTTGGGATTGAGGAGATTGGTTACGGCATGGGCTGCGAGACCTTCAGTCCAAAGCTGGGAGAGCGCTTGAAGATCGGCCTGGACATTGCCAAAGCCCACAGGGGGGATGATGAGGGGTTCATCCGCAGGCTCTACGATGTGGTAGGCGCCGGGGGGGGGATTATTGAGTCCGTGCCGGCAGCCCTGTCCGTGGCATACTTTGCCCAGGACCCCAACCGGTCCTGCCTGCTCTGCGCCAACATGGCAGGCGACACAGACACCATTGGAGCCATGGCAACTGCTGTCTGCGGGGCATTTACAGGGATGGGAAGGATAAAACAGGAATACATCCGGACCCTGAGGCAGCAGAATGATGCAGACTTTGACCATTACATCCGTATACTGGAAAAGGGAAGGGAGAGATTTGCATGAAAACCCTTGTAATAGGTGCTGCCATCATTGATATTATCATGAAGATAAAGCGCCTGCCTAAAAGCGGGGAGGACATTCTGTGCAGTGAAACCGTGTCAGCTGTGGGGGGATGTGCCTACAACGTGGCCGGTACACTGCGGGGCTTTGACGCGGACCACGACCTTTTCGTGCCTGTGGGAAGGGGCATGTACGGGAATATGATTGCAGGCGATCTGGAAAAACTGGGATACCCCATCCTTATCAGGGAAGAAGAGTC
>ERZ507065.1337-NODE-1337-length-9975-cov-3.554940_pt1 | contig 9975 bp, 7 predicted proteins | sample MGYA00513785_ERZ507065 | MGnify/ENA metagenome assembly ERZ507065
TCCGATCTTTCAACTGTTCTACAAATTTGTCAATACGATGCAGTTCTTTGGGAATATCAATCGTTTGCGGGCAATGCGGAGAACACTGGTTGCACCCGGTACAATGGTCGGCCTGCCTCAGTTTGGGTACACTTCGGTCATATCCTACGAGAAAAGCACGGCGTGCTTTCCGATAATTCTCATCCTGGCTGCTTTCCGGCACATTTCCTTCATTGACACATTTATTGTAATGTATCAATATGGCAGGAATGTCAATTCCATACGGGCAAGGCATGCAGTACTTGCAGTCGTTGCAAGGTATGGTGGGGTACTCCATCATCAAATCTGCCGTATCATACAGATACTGAGTTTCCTCTTCCGTGAGTGGTACCAATGGAGAGTAAGTACGGATGTTATCCTGCAAATGTTCCATATAAGTCATGCCGCTCAGCACTGTCAGTACATCCTGGGGAGAACCGGCATAACGGAATGCCCAAGACGCCACACTGCGTTCGGGTTCGCGCTGCTTCAGCCGTGCCACAATATGGTCGGGGACATTGGAGAGCCGCCCACCCAGCAGAGGCTCCATAATGACAGCAGGGATCTTACGCTTGGCCAGCTCGTCATACAGATACTCTGCCTTGAAGTTGCTGCCCGAAGCATGTTTCCAGTCCACATAATTCAACTGTATTTGTACAAAGTCCCAATGAACTTCACCACGGTCATGCATCTGCAAGGCATAGTCATAGACTTCGATATCTCCGTGGAACGACCATCCCAAACGGCGGATGCGTCCTGCTTCACGCTCCTTGACAAGAAAATCAATCATACCGTTGTCTATGTAGCGTTTGCGGAATTGCTCCATGCCACCGCCACCAATCATGTGTAGCAGATAGTAGTCTATATAGTCCACCTGCATATCCTCGAACGACTTACGGTACATGGCGATGGAACCCTCGCGAGTCCAGGTATCAGGATGAAAATTGGATAGTTTGGTGGCAAGATAGAACGATTCGCGTGGATGGCGTTTCAGAGCTATTCCCGTAGACTTCTCACTCCATCCTTGTACATACATCGGAGACGTATCGAAATAATTCACGCCATGGGCAATGGCATAATCCACCAGTTCGTTTACAGCATCCTGGTCTATCATTTCCCCTTTTCCATCCGGAGCAGGAACGGTAGGCCAGCGCATACAGCCGTATCCTAAAATAGAAACTTTGTCACTCCCCAAACCAGGAAAACTACGATAGGTCATTTTATCCGTCGGAATGGGGCCCAATACTTTACTGCCTTCACTGCTTCCTTCCTTAGAACCACATCCATAGAGGGCAGCAGTAGATGTGGCGGTTGTAATTCCCACTATCTTCAAGAAATCACGACGGTTCATATTGTTTTTATGATGTTCTTCCATACTTATAGAAATTCTACTTTGTTATATAATTCGATGTCTTTCATGTCCTTCCACATAGATGGCACTGAACGGACGGGCCGGACAAAGATTCTCACATGCCCCGCAGCCGATACAACGCTCCACATTGATTACCGGAATCTTTGGAGAATCCTTGTCTTCAGGTATACTCGGCACCATTTGTATGGCTCCCGTCGGACAATGGCGTGCACAGTTGCCACACTGCACACCATCCGTCAGTGGTATGCAATTTTTCTTTACCCACACGGCATGCCCTATCTGAACGGATGATTTATCAGCTTTGGTTATCGGACGGATAGCCCCTGCAGGACATACCTCCGAACATTTTGTACATTCCGGTCTACAATAGCCGCGTTCGTATGACATTTCCGGTTGCATCAATTTCCTTAAGTCTGCAGAAGGACGAAGAACCTGATTGGGACATGCCGACACACAGAGCTGGCAGGCCGTGCAGTGTTGCGCCATATTGCGGGCACTCAATGAGCCGGGAGGAGTGAGGGGAGTGCTTCGCTCAAGAATCTTCTTATCTTCAATGGCTGCCAGTCCTCCGTCTACTTTCTTTTCCTGCGCTTTTAAAACAGAAGTGGCTGCAACCAGAGCCGTTGCTGTGAAAAAACTGCGGCGGGTTTCGTTTATCTGTTCCGAATCTGCCTTGCCCGCAGCAGGTTTACCGAAAGGATGATACTTGTAGGAAATGGCTCCATGCTTGCACTTCTCAATGCAGTTCATGCAAACCACACACCGGCTTGCATCAATCTGATGCTCCTTAAAGTTGATGCAGGCTGCCTTGCAGTTGCGTGAACAAAGACTGCATTGGTTGCACTTTTCCGAATCTATTGTGATGCGGAAAAGCGAATAACGTGAAAGGAAGCCCAAGACCGTTCCTACCGGGCAAATCGTATTACAATAGGTTCGTCCGTTGCGTCCGGCCAGAACAACAAGCACAGCCAAAGTAGCGGCAGCAATAATAAAAGTCGGCAGGCTCTTCAACCATACATCCGTTTCATAAAAGGCATAACTGTCTGCCCGTTCAGCCAGATAAGCAAGCAGATTGTTGCCCCATTGCCATATAGGTTGAAAAAGATTATTGGCAATACGTCCGTATGCACTATAGGGTGCAAGTAGAGCAGCCAATGAACCAATTCCGGCAATCAAAGCAATGATAAACACACCCAATACGCCATAGCGCAGCCAAGATAAGGCCGGAGAATAAGAGTAAGGAAGCTTCCTGCGTTTTTTAGGTTGCCGGCCCAGCCATGCCAGTATATCCTGAAATACCCCTAAGGGGCAAATCACAGAACAATAGATACGCCCGCATACCAAAGTGAGAATTACAAGAAACAATATCACTCCCACATTCAGCGCCAATACAGCCGGCAAAAACTGGATTTTGGCTAACCAGCCGAACCACCCATGCAACGTTCCCGTAAAATCAAGGAACAGCAAGGTGATGAGTGCAAAACAAATCATTGCAAAAGTCAGTCTAATCTTCCGTAACATGATAATCCTTTATTTTGAGTTCCTAAACATTCTATATCAGCGATATGAGTACAAAACAACTGCCGAAATAGTGAAATTTTCTTTATGCAAAAATAAAGAAAAAAAGAAAGATATCATCATTCAATGGAATTAAAAACGAAAGAAATAAACGGTGCAGAATGCCTTTACTATAATCCAAGCGGTCTACAGAAAGAATCAACTTATGATTTCCGAAAAATTTCCGTGTACGGTCTATCGCCCGCCGTACTTCCGGTCTGGAAGAAGCATTGTGATACAGTCCGTAGTTGATTCCCATAGGAAGAGCATCGGTCTCAACTACTCTATTCCCGAGTTGTGCTTCGTCCAGTTTAAAGTCAATACGCAGTACCCGTTTGACAGCACTGATAAAATGCCGCATATAGTCATAAGTATGGTAAGCTATAAAGTCAGCATCCAATAATCCTTTCAGGATTTCTGCACGTTCCGGTAATATCCGGAAAAGTTCATAGGAAGGGAAAGGGATATGATGGAAATATCCGATATTCAAATTCGGGTAAACCTTCCGAAGCATTCCGGGAAGCAGCATTGGCTGATAGTCTTGAATCCACACCTTGTCACCTGGATGTATCACGCGGCAAATGGCATCGCAGAACAACTGGTTCACTTCCTGATACGATTGCCAGAAAGAGTTCCGATATAGCGTATAAACAAAAAAGTAGTGACATAATGGCCAAATAGTACTATTACTATAGCCTTCATAATAATTCTTTATCTGTGTTTCGGACAAGAATACTGGGTGAAAATTTATTCCTTCCAATCTAGAAGTGATTTCCTTTTTACTTTCTTCGTTGTCAACGCATATTCCAGGCCATCCAATCCAATGTTTTTCGTAGGAAATCTGAAGTGAGTCCAAACCGGTAGCCAGTCCACCTTCACTTCATGAAAACACGAACGTTTCATCCTCTTTGGTAACCTTAACGGGTAATCTGTTTGATATAATATAAAATTTCATGTATGAGTTAACACAAGAAATATGCCAACTCATACAATATTTTATTTATTGCTTAAAATCAGTATTTTAGAAAAAGATAAAGAGAAAAACAAACATTCAAAAATGAAAAAGAATGTTCCATTTCGATATGGTCCTACTATTACCAATTATCACTGAAAATGTCTTTCTTCACCAATGCTTCAATTCTTTGCTTATAGCAATTTATCCCTTCTGCTATATTTTTACTAGCTTCCGAAGTCCCCATTCCATAGACTATAAGAGGAGTTTGCCATACCATTCCGGCATGTACAGCACTTGCTTGATAAGGTCTTAACAACTCATCCACCGTAAAACGATTTCTTCCTCCGCTTCTATAAGCATCATGTTCAGAGCCGGCAGTAGTGACCACCATCAATGTCTTACCAGCCACAGCAGGAGTTTTTGCCAGATAAGTAAATACTTCATCCAACCATCTCTTCAATAAAGAAGGAGCCGACATCCAATAGAACGGAAACTGAAATACAAGCGCAGATGCATGCGATATGATAGTGCTCCATATCTCTGCATTAAAAGCATCTTCCATACGCATCTCATATAAATTGTATATGGCTACCTCTCCCATGTCACTAATAGCATCCATCAATGCCTTGTTAGCTCGCGACTCTTTTATATTGGGATGTGTCAGAAGAACCACTACTTGCTTTGAATCTTTATCCATATTGTTTTTCTTTTAGTTTAAAATCATTGATGTGTGTACAAATATACAAAATATAGATATACGAGTAGGAGGAAATAAAAGTTTTCTTCCTACTTTCATTTTCTGACATATATTTTCGAATGTGACGAAAGAGGCGGAAAGCGGGTGAGGGCAAAGGTATAAAAACAAACTTCTGAAGAATTTATGATGCGGACTAACGAAAAATAATGTATCATCCCCATATAGATTTACTAGTGATTCCGTATGAGGAGCTTATACCCAACAAAGCATGTTCTTGTTAAAACAAATTAAAAAAGGAACAACTACTGTTGTTCCTTTTTTAAGTACACCCTCAGGGATTCGAACCCTGGACCCACTGATTAAGAGTCAGTTGCTCTACCAACTGAGCTAAGAGTGCATTCCTTATTTCTTGTTTGCGGGTGCAAAAGTAGTCCTTTTATTTTATTCGTGCAAACAAAACGGTGTATTTTTTGCGATGAAATGGGATTTTTTATTCAAACTCGTATAAATCAGAAGGAGTAGTACGCTTCAAAGCACACAACTGTACATCCTTTCCTACGATAATTCCTTTTTCCCTTAATTTCCATTCCACTGTTTTATATGCCAATTCAGGATGATTGTTGTCCTTGCTCAAATGACAAAGCCAAATATACTGTAAATGTTCCGTCATATTTTCCGAAAGAAATTCAGCAGTAGCAATATTACTCATGTGTCCGGTGCGGCTGGTAATCCGTTCTTTCAGGTATTGGGGGTAGGTACCCATGCGTAACATTTCCTCATCGTAGTTGGCTTCCAATATCAGATAATTGGCCTTTCTGATATATTCTGCGGCCGTAGGAGTAATTTCACCAAGGTCTGTAAGAAAAGCAAACACTTTTCCGCCTATCTCAATGCAATAGCCCACATTGTCCGTGCCATCATGAGGTACCTCGAAAGATTCGATATGAAAATCTTCCAACTGCATGGGTTGCTGCTTTTCCAGGTAACGGACAGACGAATATAACTTTTCTGTCATGCAATAGCTCCGGTTGATACCCTCATGAATCCGGGCAGTTGTATAAATAGGAATATTCTGTTTCTCACCCAATCCACCTACCGCTTTAATATGATCTGCATGGTCGTGCGTAACAAATACCGCACGTATCATTTCCATGCTAATACCTGCTTCTTTCAGTCCTTTTTTTATCGTCCGTACTGCAATGCCGGCGTCGATGAGTATTCCATATTTTTCTGTGCCTATATAATAACAGTTGCCGCTGCTTCCACTGGCAAGGCTTATAAATTTTACTTTCATCCTAATCTCCTTAATTACAAAAAAGCCGTCGCTTTTAAAAAAAGTGACGGCAAATATACAAAAAGTATGCAATATATAAACCTTATGCCTTCTTCTTTTTGTCGATGAATTCGGTAGTTTTGGCAAAAACGAATAATGCTATTGCCGCAACCAATCCTATAACAGCGAAATAATACCAGATATAATGTGCATTGACACTAGCTGCTTCCCACGCTTCGCGGGTTTCAAACAAGACTGGATCAGGACAATATTTTGTCAGAAGCACCCCCGCAATACCGAATCCGAAAATAGAAGAGAGGAATGAATGAAGATGACTGAAACCGAGGTACATACCTTCTTCGCCCTTGGGGGCCTGCAAAGAGAAGTATTCCAGATAACGCGGTGAGATAAAACATTCTGCCAAAGCTTGCACAACAATACCAAACACCATCATCAAAGTAATATTGCTCATGCCGGAAATAATATCGTTGCCCAGCAAATTACCGCATGCCATCAGCAATGCCGATACCGGAATAAGAAACATGCCTATATTCATAGAAGTAATAGCTGTGCGCTTTGCCATCCACCGGGTGATAAAACTTACGCAGCAAACCACTACAAACGGGTTTACATTGGCTATCCACCCCGGTTTGGCTGTTTCACCCGCCATACGGATGACATATTTGGGCATAGTTGCATAGAGCTGTTGCTGCACCATCCAAAAGCCGGTTACGATGAGGATAAGAATCAACAAACGCCAATTAGTGATAATACGCAGAAAACCTTGCCCAATTTCACGCATGCTTTTCCCTTCACCTGCTGTATGTGCCGATTTATACAATAAGATGACAGCCAATAATGCCAGCACCGTCATGGCAGCCGAGAAGTAATTGATATAAATATAAGCTTGCTCACCGATAACATTCCGTAGAGGGTCGACCACCGTTTTTCCGGTAAAAGCTCCTATATTCACCATCATATAGAAGATGGAATAGCCGCGAGCACGGGTAGCCTCTGTTGTTTCCTTAGCCACCGATCCCGATATGATAGACTTGATGAACGAACCTCCTACCATGATAACAAACAATACGGGGACAATCATCCAGCGGTCATTACTATCCGGCAATCCTGAAAAACGGGTTGTCTCGCCATACTCCACCAGACCGGCTGTTTCCAGTAGGGTGGGAAGCAATCCCAAGCCCAAATACCCGATGGAAAGCAGTGAGAAAGCAATAATCATCGACTTTCGGAAACCTATCTTATCGGCATATGCGCCCGTAAAGATAGGCAACAAATAGAGCCCTCCCGAAAACAGACCGGAAATCATGCTTGACTCAAAATCATTGAAACCTAAAATATTGGAAAGATAAATGGTAAGAACAATAAATACAGCATAATATGCCATGCGTTCAAAAAGTTCTACTGTGTTGCTTACCCAGAAGGCTTTACTAAAACCTTTGGCGTTAGTTGGGGGTGATTGAGTCATCCTTTACTGATTAATTATTATGTTTTTATTACTTATATTTGCAGCAAAGATACTCAATAACAGTAAAACAGGCAAAGTATGAAAGATAAAATAGAAGTTGTAGCATTTGATGCAGACGATACTCTCTGGGAGAATGAGCTTTATTTTCAAGAGTTTGAGCATAAATTCTGTGATTTGCTGAAAACATATCAGCCACCGGCAGCCATTTCGCAGGAACTGTTTAAAACAGAAATGAAAAACCTGCACATGTATGGATATGGCCTGAAGAGCATGATGCTCAGCATGATTGAAACTGCATGTAGGATTACCGGTGGAAAGGAAAATCTGCATTGCGCAGAAGAAATTATCAGATTGGGACAGGAACTTTTGCAAAAGCCCGTCACACTACTGGACGGAGTGGAAGATGTATTGCTCCAGTTACAAGGAAAATACAAACTGGTACTGGCTACCAAAGGAGACTTATTCGATCAAAAAAGGAAAGTCATGGACTCCGGACTGGTGAGATTTTTCTGCCACATTGAAATAATGAGTGATAAAAAAGAGGCCGATTACCAAAAGCTCCTCAACAAGCTGGGATGTGCTCCGCAGAATTTCCTGATGTTGGGAAACTCCATAAAATCGGACATATTACCGATACTGAATTTAGGAGGATACGCTGCCCATATACCTTATCACATTACCTGGCAATACGAAAACCACGAAGGGAACGTAACTCATCCCAATTTCCTTCAATTGAAGAATATCAAAGATATAATAGGGTATCTCCTATAATAGAAAGCCCTTCCGCGCTTGTCAAAACCACTCCATTGTGGAATCGCTTAAGTGTGGAAGGGCTAATTTGAATTATATCGTCTTTGTTCTTAGAACTGGAAGAACTTCTTTGCGTTGTAATAGCTGATATCTTCAATCATCTGATTTACGCGTTCCATTTCGGCAGCAGGAATCTCTCCGTTCTCTACATCGCGGCCAACAAGGTTACACAATGTACGGCGGAAATATTCATGACGCGGATAGGAGAGGAAAGAGCGTGAGTCAGTCAGCATACCTACGAAACGGCTCAGCACACCAAGTACTGAAAGTGCGTTCATCTGCTTCTCCATACCATCCTTCTGATCAAGGAACCACCAGCCTGAACCGAACTGAATCTTACCGGGAACTGTTCCATCCTGGAAGTTACCCAACATAGTAGCGATTACTTCATTGGCACATGGGTTCAGATTGTAAAGAATAGTCTTTGTCAGCTTGCCTGCCGATTTCAAGCGGTCGAGGAATTTGGCCATTGCCTTGGCAGTAGTGAATTCGCCGATAGAATCAAAACCAGTATCAGGACCGAGCAACTTGAACATCTTGCTGTTATTGTTGCGGATAGCCCCATAGTGGAACTGTTGCGTCCAACCCTTTTCCCAGTCCATTTCACCAAAGGCAATCAGCATAGCCGACTTGAACTTCAGGATTTCTTCCTTGGTCAATGAAGTGCCGCCATATACCTTATTGAAGATCGCCTGAATTTCCGCATCCGTATAATCCTCTGCATAGAACTCCTCAATACCATGATCGGACAGTTTGCATCCCTGAGCAGCAAAGAAATCGTGGCGCTTGCGCAAAGCGGCAATCATATCGTCAAAAGTAGAGATTTCCACACCGCTCACTTCCGCCAGTTTCTCCACGTATGCGCGGAAATCGGCAGGAACTTCCACTGCCATAGCCTTGTCGGGACGCCAAGTGGGAAGCATTTTGATTTCAAAGCCGCTCTCACGAGTCTTTATATGGTATTCCAGTGAATCAACAGGATCGTCCGTAGTACAAACCGCTTCCACATGATAACGGCGCATCATGCCGCGGGCCGAGTATTCCGGCTGCTTCAGCTTCTCGTTACATTCGTCATAAATTTCACGCGCTGTTTTAGGGTTCAAGATTTTATCGATGCCGAATGCTGTCTTCAGTTCCAAATGCGTCCAGTGATACAAAGGATTACGGAAAGTATAAGGAACGGTTTCAGCCCACTTTTCAAATTTTTCCCAGTCGGAAGTATCCTTACCTGTGCAGAAACGTTCGTCTACACCATTGGTACGCATAGCACGCCATTTGTAATGGTCGCCGCCCAACCAGATTTCAGTCAATGACTTAAACTGATAGTCGTCTGCTACCATTTTAGGGATTAAGTGACAGTGATAATCGATGATCGGCATCTTGGCCGCATGTTCATGATACAACTTCTGTGCGGTTTCTGTCTGCAACAGGAAGTTTTCATCCATAAATTTTTTCATTCTACTGTGTTTTTAGTATATAAAAATATTACTTTCTCTTTTCTATACCTATATAGTATTGATTGTAAAGCTAATAGGCAAGATATTGGTTTTTGCTTTTATTAACCGTTATCGAACACAAAAGTAGAAAATTTACTTGGAGAAACAAAATAATTCGTATCTTTGCCGCAAATATTTATAATATTTAAGTTTTAGACATTGAACCTTTAGTGCCTTAAAACGAATGAAACAAAGAATATGGAAAACAAGAACTACACCATTAAAGACATTGCCCGCATGGCGGGTGTTTCTGCCGGAACTGTGGACCGCGTGTTGCACAATCGGGGAGATGTTTCTGCCGCCAGCAGGGA
>ERZ507065.1340-NODE-1340-length-9950-cov-2.855078_pt1 | contig 9950 bp, 9 predicted proteins | sample MGYA00513785_ERZ507065 | MGnify/ENA metagenome assembly ERZ507065
TTGGCAGTAGCGGCGGGCGTATCCTTTATTTTATACGAGCTCGCTACGTTTCTGTTCCCTATTCTTTTAGCGATAGGTCTGGCGTTTGCCCTGTACCCGGTGTCGAATATGTTTTCCAAGATCACCGTGGGACAGGGTACTATCCATTTGTCGCGTGTGGTGGCAATCATCCTGGCCTTTATGGCTTTTGGCATGTTTATGTTTTTTGCCGTTACTTTTATTTTGCTGCCTTTGTTCGGGCAGATCAATGATCTGGTGGCGAAGCTGCCTGATTATACGACAAAAGTCGAGTCTACTAATATGGACTGGTTACTGAAGGATCCGTCACAGTATCCACGGCTGCCATACAATTTTGAAACTTTGATCGACGATGCGATGACCTGGGTTATGGGTTTTATGGGAGGTATTCTCCGGAATTTGTTTAAATCGACGATGGACATTATTGCCAATCTGGTTGGTTTGATCGTCGTTCCGTTTTTAGCTTTTTACTTTCTGAAGGACTGGCGTGAGCTGCGTCTGATGATGATCAATTTGTTTACTTATGATACGCAGCCGAAGGTGGCGCATATTTTGGATGAGATCGGCAGAACGCTGAGCGCATATATCCAAGGGCTTGGTAAACTGAGCCTGATCGCGGGTGCGTGTATTACTGTGGGCGTGGCGATACTGGGGATCCAGTTTCCGCTGGTTTTTGGTTTCCTGGCGGTCATGGCCGAGACTGTGCCGGTGGTTGGTCCCTTGATGGGTGCTGTGCCGGCGGTATTTATCGCGTATTCGCAAAATACTTCTTCGGCTTTTTCGGTAGCGCTGTTTTATCTGGTCTTTTATCAGATCGACGGCAATATCCTGATGCCCCGGATCATGGGCAGTAAAATCGACCTGCATCCCGTAGTTTTGATTTTGAGCCTGCTGATCGGTGCCAAGCTGTATGGTATTTTGGGTATGCTCTTTGCCGTGCCGGTGGCTGCTGTATACCGGGTCTTGTATAAAGAATTATGGCATAGTTCTGACGAACCTCGGCCAACAGAAACTGAGCAGTAAAAACGATGATGATTAGTGATTATAGATTAGAGCAGAATTTACCTTATGATTTAACGCGGCCTGTCGCTGAGATGGCCGCGTTCTTTGACATTTTACCGCAGTCTGACAGTACTGATGTGCTTAAAATCGTGCAGGAAGCTGATGGCTGCGTGGCGATTTTGCAGACGGAAGACGGCACCAGAAGAGTAAGCAGGCCATTTACAATTTTACAGGATGTACGGGGCGAATGGGTGCGCTGCGCTAAGCTGGCGGTGCTTGATGTGCTGAGACAGGCTGTGAGGTGCAGTCTGGTGATGCCGTGGGGAATTTTGACAGGCGTACGTCCGGGAAAACTTGCCCATAAGCTTTTAGACAGCGGGTTAAGCTGTGACGAGCTTCCGCAGTATCTGGAGCGTCATTACCTGCTGCCTCACGGACAGGCGCAGCTGCTGACAGAGATTTGCCTGCGGCAAAGACAGCTTTTACCGGCTGCGGAAAAGCAGGTCGGCATTTATATCGGTATTCCTTTTTGCCCTACGCGCTGTTCTTATTGTTCTTTTCCATCGGGAATTGTGCCGCTTGAGGAAGAATTACAGCAAAAGTTTTTAAATTTCATTGAACAAGATATGCTTACTGTGGTACAATTATTAAGTATGTATAGCCTAAATGTTACTGCTGTTTACATTGGCGGCGGCACGCCGACCAGCCTTAGTGAAACGGCGTTTGCACGGCTCATCGCGCTGACGGCGCGGCATTTGCTTTTGCCTGGGGTGCGCGAGTTTACAGTGGAAGCAGGACGGCCTGATTGTTTCAGTGCCGAAAAGCTGAAAGTTATGGAAGCCTGCGGAGTGAACAGGATCAGCGTCAATCCGCAGACTTTGCACGACAAAACTTTAAAAGCAATTGGCCGCAGTCATACGGTGCAGGATTTTTATCGGTCCTATGACCTGGTACGGCACAGCGGCATCAAAACTGTCAATACCGATCTGATCATCGGGTTGCCTGGGGAAACGGCTGATGATGTGCGGGCTTCGCTTGACGGCATCAGGGCTTTGGCTCCTGATAATCTGACAGTGCATACCTTAACGCTCAAAAAAAGCGCCCCGATATTTGGTGCGCAGTTCAGCAGTCTGACGGCTGAGGATGCAGAGGCGCTTGTAGCTTACGGCGGCGAAACTGCTGCAGCAATGGGGATGCTGCCTTATTATTTATACCGCCAGCATTACATGCTGGGTAATCTTGCTAATATAGGCTATGCTGCTTCAGGCAGTGCCAGCCTTTATAATATTCAGATGATGGAAGAGCGTCACGTTGTGCTTGGAATCGGGCCGGCGTCTGCGACTAAAGTGCCGCAGGCAGACGGGCATCATCTTAAAAAGCTCAATATGCCCAAAGATATCGGGACATATACGGGTAATCTGCCGCAGCTGGCGCATAAACGCAGCCTGCTTTTTGCGGATGAGGAGGAATAGATGTGTTGACCACAGCACCGAGAGGCACGAAAGATATCCTGCCGCGCGATGTGGAAGCATGGCGTTATCTGGAACGCACTATGCGTGAGATTTGTGCCCAATATGGTTATCTGGAAATCAGGACGCCTGTTTTTGAGCATACCGAGCTGTTTTTGCGCGGTATCGGTGAAACGACAGACGTTGTTGAAAAAGAAATGTACACTTTTACTGACCGAGGTGAACGCAGTCTGACGCTGCGCCCCGAAAATACGGCTTCTGCCGTCCGGTCGTATGTAGAAAATAAAATGTATGCCGATCCGGCGCCGACAAAGCTGTTTTATATCGGGCCGATGTTCAGGTACGACAGGCCGCAGGCCGGGCGTTACCGGCAGTTCCATCAGTTTGGCGTGGAAGCGCTGGGCGTAGAGGGGCCTAATATCGATGCCGAGATCATTTTACTGGCGGTACAGATTTTGCAGACTTTGGGTTTAAAAGATTTGAAGCTGAAAGTAAATTCTGTCGGCTGCCCGAAATGCAGACCACTGCACAGAGAGAAGCTGCAGGAATATTTCCGGCCGCATCTTGGCGAGATGTGCAAGGATTGTCAGTCACGTTTCGACCGCAATCCATTACGTTTACTGGACTGCAAAAATCCGCACGATCAGGAGCTGGCTGCTGGTGCGCCAAGCCTGGAGGAATGTCTGTGCGAGGAATGCAAAGCACATTTTGAAGGCTTGAAAGATCTTCTGACCGCTGCCGGAGTCGATTATGTAGTCGACCATAATCTGGTGCGCGGCCTTGATTACTATACTAAGACTGCCTTTGAGATCCAATATGCTCCCCTGGGAGCGCAAAGCGCTGTCTGCGGCGGTGGCCGTTATGACGGTCTGATCGAGGAGATCGGCGGTCCGGCAACACCGGGGATTGGATTTGCGATGGGTATGGAGCGTGTGCTGCTGGCAATCGAAAGCCAGAATCTGCTGCCGCAGTTCGATAACAGTATAGATGTCTTTGTAGTTTGCCCGGGCAGTGCAAACTTTACGCTGGCTTTTAAGGAAGCGATCGCTTTGCGCCGTGAAGGGCTGAAGGTGGAATTTGACTTTTTGGGCCGCAGTATGAAAGCCCAGATGAAGCAGGCTAACAGATTGGCTGCCAAATATGTGTTGATTTTAGGTGAAGACGAGGTAGCGCGCGGTTGTGCCGTATTAAGAAATATGTCGACCAGCGAGCAGACTGAGATCCCTATCCAAGATATTACATCAATTTTAAAAACAGAGGTGCAAAGTCATGAGTGATTCTTTAAAACGCAGTCATAGCTGCGGTTTGCTGACTAAAGAGGCAGCAGGCGAACAAGTAGTTTTATGCGGTTGGGTTGCCAAACGCCGCGATCACGGCGGGTTGATTTTCGTCGATCTGCGCGATCGCAGCGGTATCGTTCAAATTGTCGTTGACCCTGACGATGCAGGCAATAGCTTTACGACTGCTGAAGCTATTCGCAGCGAATACGTTATCAAAGTAGCAGGTAAAGTGCGTCTTCGCGATGCAGCTACCGTTAATCCGAATCTTGCTACCGGCGAGATCGAAGTGGTTGCTGCTGATTTGGAAGTACTCAATGCTGCCAAAACTCCGCCGTTTTATATTCAGGACGATATCGATACGGATGAGAACCTGCGCTTGAAATACCGTTATTTGGATTTGCGCCGTCCGGAAATGCAGAAGAATTTGATTTTGCGTCATAAAGTTACTAAATTGATGCGTGATTATATGGATAAAAACGGTTTCTGTGAAATCGAAACGCCGATGCTGACTAAAAGTACTCCTGAAGGCGCGCGTGACTATCTGGTGCCGAGCCGCGTCAACCCTGGTAAATTCTATGCTTTACCGCAATCACCGCAGATTTTTAAACAGATCTTGATGGTTGCCGGTATGGAGCGTTATTTCCAGATCGCACGCTGCTTCCGAGATGAAGATCTGCGTGCTGACCGTCAGCCGGAATTTACTCAGTTGGATATTGAAATGTCTTTCGTAGACGCTGAGGATATTATGGAAATGATGGAAGGGCTGATGGCGTATGTATTTGAAGGCGCTATGGGTAAAAAGATCCAGCTGCCGATGCAGCGTTTGACCTGGGACGAAGCTATGGACCGTTTTGGCAGCGATAAGCCGGACCTGCGTTTTGGTATGGAGCTTAAGAATGTTTCTGAGGTGGTTAAGGGCTGTGAGTTCGCAGTGTTTAAGGGCGCCCTGGAAAATGGCGGCAGTGTCCGCGGCATCAATGCCCAGGGACAGGGACATATGCCCCGTAAAAAGATAGACGCTCTGGTGGAGTATGCCAAGGGCTTTGGCGCCAAGGGACTTGCCTATGTGGCAATCAGCGAGGACGGCACCGTCAAGTCCTCCTTTGCAAAGTTTATGAAGGAGGAGGAAATGACAGCCCTGATAAGCGCCATGGACGGAAAGCCGGGCGACCTGCTGCTGTTTGCCGCTGACCGGAATAAGGTGGTATTTGATGTCCTGGGAAATCTGCGTCTGGAACTGGCCAGACAGCTGGATTTGCTTAAGAAGGATGACTTTAAGTTCCTGTGGGTGACAGAGTTCCCGCTTCTGGAATATTCAGAGGAAGAGGACCGTTACGTGGCCATGCACCATCCGTTCACCATGCCCATGGATGAAGATTTACAGTATATTGATACGGATCCCGGCAGGGTTCGCGCCAAGGCTTATGATATCGTCCTGAACGGCGTGGAGATGGGAGGCGGTTCCGTGCGTATCCACCAGGCCGATATCCAGTCCAAGATGTTTGAAGTGCTGGGCTTTACGCCTGAGAGAGCCAAGGAGCAGTTCGGCTTTCTTCTGGAGGCATTTAAGTATGGTGTTCCGCCCCACGCAGGCCTGGCATATGGCCTGGACCGTGTGGTGATGTTAATGGTGGGAGCTGACAGTATCCGCGACGTTATCGCGTTCCCTAAGGTGAAGGATGCTTCCTGTCTGATGACAGAGGCGCCCGGACAGGTGGATGACAAACAGCTGGAGGAGCTGCATATCGCGGTTGCCGCTGAGGAAGAGTAGTATTATATATAAGATTATCACATGGAGCTGGTCCTATGGGCCGGCTCTGTTTTTTTGCCTTTTTCCGTTCTGTTATAAAAAAAGGTTGACATTTTGGGATTTAAGCATATAATGTAAATATAAACATATGAACAATCATTCATATGAATCGGTGAAAATAAGAAAGGGAGGTTATGATCCATGGCGATAAACGATGTGGAGTGCTGTGATTTTTACCAGGTCCATGAGAATGTGGTAAAGGCAGTCAATGATAAGATGCCGGATGAAGATAAGCTATATGATTTGGCAGAGATATTCAAGGTATTTGGGGATTCCACCAGAATCAAAATATTATATGTGCTCTTTGAGGCTGAGATGTGTGTCTGCGACATTGCGCAGCTGCTTAATATGAACCAGTCAGCTATTTCCCACCAGCTGAGAATTCTTAAGCAGAACCGCCTGGTAAAGAGCCGCAGGGACGGAAAGGCAGTATTTTATTCGCTGGCGGACAGTCATGTGAGGACCATCATCAACCAGGGCATGGAGCACATAGAGGAATAGGCTTTGGGGCAGATGCCCATGGTGCAGGGATGGAACATGGAATATAAATAAAATAACAAATATGGAGGAGAATAATTATGAAGAAAAAATTCAAACTGCAGGACCTGGATTGTGCCAACTGCGCAGCCAAGATGGAGGAAGCAATCAAGAAGATTGAGGGAGTCTCAGATGCAACGGTAAGCTTCATGACCCAGAAGATGACCATAGAAGCAGATGACGGCAGGTTTGATGAAATCATGAAGGAAGTGGTGTCTGTGTGCAGGAAGGTGGAGCCTGACTGCGTGATCCAGCTTTAAACGCAGCAGGACGGCACCGGAAAGGAAAACGATATGACTAAGAAACAAAAGGCAATGCTGTCCCGTATCATAGCAGCATTCATCATTTATATTACCCTGGCAGTGACAGACCATATGGAGATTTTGCCGGAGGGGCTAGGGTTGTGGGGAAAGATGGCCCTGTATCTGGTTCCCTATGTTCTTATAGGATGGGACATTGTATATAAGGCATTCCGGAATATCCGCAACGGCCAGGTGTTTGATGAGAATTTCCTGATGACAGTGGCTACCTTCGGCGCCTTTGGCGTGGGGGAATATTCGGAAGCTGTGGCGGTTATGCTGTTTTATCAGGTGGGCGAACTGTTCCAGAGCTACGCGGTGAACCGTTCCAGGCAGTCCATCACTGAGCTTATGGATATCTGCCCGGAGTATGCCAACATAGAGGAGGATGGGCAGTTAAAGCAGGTGGACCCGGACGACGTACAGGTGGGAGATATCATCGTGGTCAAGTCCGGGGAGAGAATTCCTCTTGACGGCAAAGTCGTGTTTGGGGACTCCATGGTGGATACCTCAGCGCTGACCGGTGAGTCCGTGCCACGTAAGGTAGCGGAGGGAGACGACATCATCAGCGGCTGTGTCAACGGCAGCGGCCTTCTGCGGGTGCAGGTCGCAAAGGAGTTTGATGATTCCACCGTGGCAAAGATTCTGGAGCTGGTGGAGAATGCCAGCAGCAAAAAAGCCCATGTGGAAAACTTCATCACCCGGTTTGCCAGATATTATACCCCTCTGGTGGTGATGGGAGCCGTGCTCCTGGCTGTGATTCCGCCCCTGTTCTTTGGCCAGACCTGGTCTGAGGGCGTCAGAAGGGCCTGCACCTTTCTGGTAATCTCCTGCCCGTGCGCCCTGGTGATTTCCGTCCCTATGAGCTTCTTCTCAGGCATCGGCGCTGCTTCCAAAAAGGGCGTGCTCATCAAGGGAAGCAACTATCTGGAGGCTCTGTCTGAGATGGACACCATTGTCTTTGATAAGACAGGTACGCTGACCAAGGGAGAATTCAAGGTGACTGAGATTCACGCGGTAGCCGGCAGTCCTGTCCCGGAGGCGTCTGAGGTGCCGCGGACCAGGGTGTGGGCGGCCAGCCAGCCTTCCGATGAGAAAAAGCGTTCCCTGCTGGAACTGGCGGCACTGGCGGAAAGTTATTCAGACCACCCCATCTCCCGATCCATCAAGGACGCCTGGGGAGATACCATTGACATGAGCCGTGTCAGCAATGCGCAGGAGATATCCGGTCATGGAGTGCGGGCTGAGATTGACGGTCATACTGTACTGGCCGGCAACAGCAAGCTGATGAAAGAAATGAATGTGGCGTATCAGGAGTGCATGAGCATGGGTACGGTTGTCTATGTGGCCCTGGACGGCGTATACTGCGGATACATTGTCATAGCGGATTCCATCAAGGATGAGGCCTTTGAGGCGATTAAGAATCTTAAGAAGGTAGGCGTCAGAAGGACCATCATGCTTACCGGCGACAAGAAAGAGGTAGGAGAAGCAGTGGCGGCCAGGCTGGGTCTGGATGAGGTCCATGCGGAGCTCCTTCCGGGGGATAAGGTGGCAAAGGTGGAGGAGCTGCTGGCCCGGCAGACCGGAAAACACAGGCTGGCCTTTGTGGGAGACGGAATCAATGACGCGCCTGTTCTCTCCAGGGCGGATGTGGGAATTGCCATGGGAAGCATGGGATCAGATGCAGCCATCGAGGCGGCGGATATTGTGCTTATGGACGATAACCCTGCCAGAATCGCGGATGTGGTCCGCATATCGCGAAAGACCCTGTCCATTGTAAAGCAGAACATCGCCTTTGCGCTGGGGGTCAAGGCAGTGGTGCTCTTAATGGGCGCCGCGGGCGCGGCCAATATGTGGGAGGCAGTGTTCGCGGATGTGGGCGTGTCGGTCATTGCCATACTAAACGCAATGAGAGCCCTGTCACTGTAATAAGCGTAAAGCCTTTTGGCAGCGAAGAAATAGTTACCTTCCGGAAATATGAAAAAAGCGTATCGGGTACATGAAAATACATGAAAACCCGATGCGCTTTGTTATATTCATGGCAGAAAATAATGCCGGAGTGCTGACAGCCAAACATGGTCAAACCATTACAGAAGGATGTCCTCCAGGCTGCGTTTGGGCACATAGTGAACCTGATTCCCGTCGCGGTAGTACGCAGTGGATCCATCTTCCTTTACCGGCACCAGGACTACTTCTTCCCTGGGCTTTCCAAGGGCCAGCACCAGGTCTATGCTGTAATGCTCCGGATCAAGTCCCAGGAGCCGTCCAATCTCTGACCGCATGCAGCTGCCGATCATACAGCCCCCGTATCCCTTTTCCGCGGCAGCCAGCATGATGGTCTGGGCCGTGATTCCGTCATCCCACTGCTTGTTTTTTCCGATAGCCAGGTCACAGGCAATGACGATGTAGGCGGAGGGTCTCTCGCCCTCCTCTGGTCCGCCCCAATCCTTCAGGGCGCCCGCCCAGGCAATATACGGGTAGATATCGGCGCATTCCTCCGGTGTGCACAGAATCTTGAATTTGAGGGCCTGGGCATTGGAGGCAGAAGCGGCCAGACGGGCCGTATCCACCATATCAGCCAGTTCACTGTATGGGATGGCAGTGTCCTGATAAAATCTTCTGTAAGAGCGGCATTGTTTAACAAGGTCTTTGAGCATAGGTTTCCTCCTAATCCGGCAGTTCATGGCCGTGGGTGATGTGGCGCTTGATGGCATCAAAGCTCTCAGCGCTCAGGGTGTGTTCCATGCGGCAGGCGTCCTCAGCAGCTGTCCTGGGGTCCACACCCAGGTAAATCAGCCAGTTGGACAGCAGTGTATGGCGCTCATACATGGTGTCCGCTATGGCCTGTCCGGATGGCGTCAGCGTGATATGTCCCTGGTCGTCCATCTGGACATATCCGTTCTGGCGGAGATTCTTCATAGCCACGCTGACGCTGGGCTTGGAGAATCCCAGCTCAGTGGCAATGTCGATGGAGCGGACATAGGGCTGTTCCTTGGCCAGCATGAGTATGGTTTCCAGATAATTTTCTGCTGATTCCTGTATTTTCAAGTCTGTAAATACCCCCGTTTATTTAGTATGATAGTTCTAAGTGTAACATATAAAAAAACGATTGACAAGAGCGTTAGAAAGTGCTAATCTGAGAATGTAGTTAGAAAAGGCTAACTTATAAAAATCCGGAAGAAAAGGGGGATATAAGCATGAATCTTTCAACATTCATTATTCTGGTTATATTGGCTGTGATTATAGGGGCAGTGGTCCGTATTATGATAAGGGATAAAAAGGCAGGCAAGGGATGCGGCGGATGTGCCGGCGGCTGCGGCCACTGCGCAGGTTCCTCCATGTGCCATGGAAACCATGACAACGGGAACCGCCAGGGGTGACGCCGGGATGAAATGGTTAAAAGGATTAAATACATAAAAGGAAGTTCCGCGGGGCAGGTATCGGCTTAAGTCTCCCGCCCGGAACTTCCTTTTTATTATTTAATCCTGTGACTGGTTTTTATTCGGATTTAATTTCCTTCCACATATCATTGTAG
>ERZ507065.1342-NODE-1342-length-9941-cov-14.609549_pt1 | contig 9941 bp, 8 predicted proteins | sample MGYA00513785_ERZ507065 | MGnify/ENA metagenome assembly ERZ507065
AGACCGGCAAAGTGACCACCAAGCTGGTGCTGGAGGACAAGAAGAAGCCGCCCTCCAAATTGTCCCATGCGGTGCGGGATACCCCCGCCAATGCCGCTCTGGGGAAGCTCCACAAGGAAATCCGGGAGACCGAACAGGACAATGTGGGCGTGGAGAGCGCCCACAAGTCCGAGGAGGCTGCCGAGACCGGCGTTAGGCTTGCACGGGAAGGCTACCGCAGCCACAAGTTGAAGCCCTACCGCAAGGCGGCCCAGGCCGAGCAGAAGCTGGAGAAGGCCAATGTGAACGCCTTGTATCAGAAGTCCCTGCGGGAAAATCCCCAGCTTGCCAGCAACCCCATCTCCCGCTGGCAGCAGAAACAGGCCATCAAAAAGGAATACGCTGCCGCCAAGCGCGCCGGTCAAGCTGTCGGGAACACCGCCAAGACTGCGGAGGCCACCGGCATGGCGGCCAAGGCGGTCAAGGAGAAAGCCCAGCAAGCGGGCGCGTTTGTCATGCGCCACAAAAAGGGCTTTTTGATTGCGGGTGCGATCTTCCTGCTGGTCTGTATGCTGCTCAACACCATGTCCTCCTGCTCCATGATGGCGCAGAGTATCGGTTCCGTGGTGTCCGGCACCACCTACCCGTCGGATGATCCTGAGCTGGTGGCGGTGGAGGCCGACTACGCTGCCAAAGAAACGGCGCTGCAAGCCGAGATCGACAACATCGAAAGCAGCCATCCGGGGTATGACGAGTACCGCTATGACCTGGATATGATCGGGCATGACCCCCATGAGCTGGCAGCCTACCTGTCCGCCGTGCTGCAAGGCTATACCCGGCAGAGCGCCCAGGCCGAGCTGGAGCGCGTGTTCGACGCACAGTATGAACTGACGCTTACCGAGGAAGTGGAGATACGATACCGCACCGAAACTTCCACGGACCCCGTGACCGGCGAGACGACCACCGAGGAAGTCCCGTATGAGTATTACATTCTGAATGTGAAGCTCACCAGCAAGCCCATATCTTCCGTGGCTTCGGAGCTGCTAACCCCGGAACAGCTGGAAATGTACCAGGTGTACCGGCAGACGCTGGGCAACAAGCCGCTGATCTTCGGCGGCGGCTCCCCGGATACGAGCAACTCCGAGGACCTGACCGGCGTGGTATTCGTCAACGGCACCCGCCCCGGCAATCAGGCCGTGGTGGACATAGCCAAAAGTCAGGTGGGCAATGTGGGCGGTCAGCCCTACTGGAGCTGGTACGGCTTCAATTCCCGTGTGGAATGGTGCGCCTGCTTCGTGTCCTGGTGCTACGGCCAGATGGGGCTGTCCGAGCCGCGCTTTGCCGCCTGCCAGTCCCAGGGTATTCCGTGGTTCCAGTCTCACGGACAATGGGGCGGGCGTGATTACGCCAATATCGCCCCCGGCGACGCCATCTTCTTTGACTGGGACCTGGATGGCAGCGCCGACCATGTGGGCCTTGTGGTCGGCACAGACGGCAGCCGGGTCTACACCGTGGAGGGCAATTCTGGCGACGCCTGCAAGATCAAGAGTTATTCCCTGTCCTACGAGTGCATCAAGGGCTACGGCCTGATGAACTGGTAAGGCCGATTTATGAGAAAAGGAGTGATTGAAATGGCTAAGAACAAAATCCAGCGCATTGACCAGGAGATTGCCAAGGTCCGCGAGAAGATCGCGGAGTACCAGGACAAGCTGAAAACCCTGGAGGCGCAGAAAACCGAGGCGGAGAACCTGGAAATCGTTCAGATGGTGCGCGCCCTGCGGCTGACCCCGGAGCAGCTGAACGCCATGCTCTCCGGTGGTACGGTCCCTGGCATGGCCGCTGCCTCCGCCAACTACAACGAACAGGAGGATACCGACCATGAAGAATAAGAAAATTTTCAAAACCCTTTCGGCCCTCTGCGCCGCCCTGGTGCTGATGATGGGCCTTTCCGTGACTGCCTTTGCCCAGGGAACGGAAGAACTTCCGGCGGAGGATGCCACCAACGACAGCAATGTGGTCGTGGAGGAAACCGAGGACAGTCCGGCCCTGACCCCGGATGGCAACGCCGCCCTGGTGGATGATTTCGGCGACAACAAGCAGCTCATCACCGTCACCACCAAGGCAGGCAACTACTTCTACATCCTCATTGACCGGGCCAACGAGGACAAGGAAACCGCTGTCCACTTCTTAAACCAGGTGGACGAGGCGGACCTGATGGCGCTGATGGAGGACGGTCAGACCACCCAGGAGCAGCCCGCCACCTGTACCTGTACGGAGAAATGTGTGGCCGGTGCGGTGAATACGGCCTGCCCGGTGTGTGCCACCAATATGAGCGCCTGCACGGGTAAGGAGCCGGAACCGGAGACCCCGGAAGAAACCCCGGAACCGGAAGAACCGGCGCAGAAACCCGCAGGACTGAATCCGGCCATTCTTTTGGCGGTGCTGGCTCTGATGGGTGGCGGCGGCGCTTTTGCCTACTTTAAGCTGGTAAAAAGCAGACCCAAGACCAAGGGCAACGACAATTTGGACGATTATGACTACGGCGAGGATGATACCGATCAGGAGGACGAGGACTCCTGGGAGACCGAGGAATCTGACGAGCCGGACGCTGACGGGGGCGGCGACGAGGAAAGCGAGGACAAGACGGTTTGACCCGCTTCACCGACAGCCCCTATGAACGCATGATGACACGCAGGCCGGAGGGCGGGAAGGAAACTTCCCGTCCTCCTACTTTATCTCCCGGCCACCCCTGTTATGGCTGCGGAAATTACCGTGACGGTCAGCCCTGCGTGGGATTCTGCCACCGGCAGCTGACCGCATGGCTGCGGGAAAGGAGGATGAAAAACCATGAAGCTGGTGATCGCTGAGAAACCGTCCGTTGCCCAAAGTCTGGCCGCCGTGATTGGGGCCACCGCCCGCAAGGACGGCTATCTGGAGGGCGGCGGCTGGCGGGTCAGCTGGTGTGTGGGCCATCTGGCTGGTCTGGCCGACGCCGACGCTTATAACCCGGACTACGCCAAGTGGCGCTATGACGATCTGCCCATTCTGCCGGAACCCTGGCAGATGGTGGTGAGCAAGGACAAGAAGAAACAGTTTGATGTGCTGAAGCAGCTGATGAACGCCCCGGATGTGACCGAAGTGGTAAACGCCTGCGACGCCGGACGCGAGGGGGAGCTGATCTTCCGCAGCGTCTATGAGCTGGCGGGCTGCCAGAAGCCCATGAAGCGGCTCTGGATTTCCTCAATGGAGGATTCCGCCATCCGGGAGGGCTTTGCAAACCTGCGCCCCGGTGCAGACTATGACGGCCTGCGGGATGCGGCCCTCTGCCGCGCCAAAGCGGACTGGCTGGTGGGTATCAATGCCACCCGGCTGTTTTCCGTGCTGTACCACCGGACCCTCAACATCGGACGTGTCATGTCCCCGACGCTGGCCCTCATTGTCCAGCGAGAAGCCGAGATCGACACCTTCAAGCCGGTGCCATTCTACACGGTCACACTGGAGCTGCCCGGTTTCACCGTTTCCGGGGAGCGCATGGCAGACAAGGCTGCCGCCCAACAGCTGAAAACGGCCTGCCAAGGTGCGGCTGCCACAGTGAAAAAAGTGGGGCGCAAAAACAAATCCGAGAAGCCGCCCGCCCTCTATGACCTGACCACCCTCCAACGGGACGCCAACCGGCTGCTGGGGTTCACCGCCCAGCAAACCCTGGACTACCTGCAAAATTTGTATGAAAAGAAGCTCTGTACCTACCCTCGGACGGACAGCCGCTATCTGACTTCGGATATGGCGGCGAGTCTACCGGAGCTGGTCCAGCTCACTGCCGGGGCGATGCCCTTTTCCAATGGCATGGAGATTGCCTGCAATGCCGCCCAGATTGTCAACGACAAGAAAGTGACCGACCATCATGCAGTGATCCCTACCCGCAACCTCCAGGGCGCGGACCTGTCCGGCCTGCCGGTGGGCGAAAAGGCGGTGCTGGAGTTGGTGGCTCTGCGCCTGCTGTGCGCCGTGGCCCAGCCCTATACCTTTGCGGAAACCGCCGTTGTTGTCGAGTGCGCCGGAGCGGAGTTTACTGCCAAAGGCCGCACAGTGAAAAATTACGGCTGGCGGGCGCTGGACGCTGCCTATCGCGCAGGGCTGAAGAATGTGGAGCAGGACAAAGAACCCGAGGACAAGGCTCTGCCTGAGCTGTCTGAAGGTCAGACGCTGCCCCTTTCTGGTGCTACCGTCAAGGAGGGCAAGACCACCCCGCCCAAGCACTTCACCGAAGATACGCTACTCTCCGCAATGGAGACTGCCGGGAAGGACGATATGCCGGAGGATGCCGAGCGCAAGGGCCTGGGGACCCCGGCCACCCGCGCCGGGATTCTGGAAAAGCTGGTTTCCACCGGCTTTTTGGAGCGCAAAAAGAGCAAGAAAACCGTGCAGCTCATGCCATCCCATGACGCGGTATCCCTTATCACCGTGTTGCCGGAGCAGCTGCAATCGCCCCTTCTGACTGCTGAGTGGGAGTACCGGCTGGGTGAGATCGAGCGTGGCGAGCTGGCCCCGGAGGATTTCATGGCTGGGATTAGTGCCATGCTCAAAGAACTTGTGGGAACCTATCAAGCTATCAAGGGAACGGAGTATTTGTTCAGCCCTTCCCACGAAGTGGTGGGCAAATGCCCCCGCTGTGGCGGAGAGGTTGCAGAAATGCAAAAAGGCTTCTTCTGTCAGACAGAATCTTGCAAATTTGCAATTTGGAAAAACAACAAGTGGTGGGAGATGAAGCACAAGCAACCTACCAAAGCCATCGTAACGGCACTGCTCAAAGATGGCCGCGCTCATGTGAGGGGCTTGTACTCCGAGAAAACCGGCAAGACCTACGATGCCACTGTGGTGTTGGCGGATGATGGGCAGTACGCCAACTTCAAGCTGGAGTTTGACCAGCAGAAAGGTGGCAAACGATGAAGCTCTCACGCTATGAACAGGAAACCATCATCCTCTACAACCAGGCCGAAGCCACCGCCGAGGTCTATACCCATGACCCCCGGCTGCTGGAGAAGCTGCGGCGACTGGCAGAGAAATACCCGGACCAGATTGTGAAAAAGGACCGCCAGACCTTTCTCGTTCCCAAACGCTGTGTGTCCGTCCGGGAACCTTACAGCGCCGAGCGCCGTAAGGCAGCCAGTGAACTGGCCAAGGCTGCCGGATACAGGCCGCCCACCCCCAAGAAAGGCAATGAGTAAGCATGGCTGAAAGTGTCTTTGAGGCTGTCAAGCAGTCCATCACCGTCCGAGAAGCAGCGCAGATGTACGGAATCGAGGTCAACCGGAGCGGCATGGCCTGTTGTCCCTTCCACGATGACAAAAATCCCAGCATGAAGCTGAACGAGGAATATTTTTATTGCTTTGGCTGCGGAGCCACCGGCGATGTGATTGACTTCACAGCGAGGCTCTACAATCTGTCCCCCAAAGAGGCCGCCGAGAAGCTGGCCCAGGATTTTGGCCTGGCTTATGACAGTCAGGCCCCTCCCCGGCGACGCCATGTCCGCCAGAAATCCGAGGCGCAGAAATTCAAGGAGGACCGAGACCATGCCTTTCGTGTCCTGGCCGACTACTTTCATTTGCTCCGCAAGTGGGAAACGGACTACACACCCAAAACACCGGAGGAAAATCCACATCCCCGATTCATGGAGGCAATCCAGAAAAAGGACTATGTGGGCTATCTGCTGGATTTTTTTCTGGAGAACAGCCCGGAGGAGCAAAAGCTGTGGATTGCCGAACATCAATCAGAAATAGCCAAATTGGAAAGGAGAGTGAAATTCATGGCTGATAAGACCACCAATCGAGAACGGTTACAAGAGATCACAGCGGGCATTGAACAGGGTATCAAGGAACTGTTTGAGAGCGAGAAGTATATGCGCTATCTGTCCGTCATGTCCAAGTTCCACCGCTACTCCGTCAACAACACCATGCTCATCTATATGCAGCGCCCGGACGCCACCCTGGTGGCCGGGTTCAACAAGTGGAAAAATCAGTTTGAGCGCCATGTGAAAAAGGGTGAGCATGGTATCACCATCATTGCCCCCACGCCCTACAAAAAGAAGATCGAGGAAATGAAGCGCGACCCGGACACCCAGGCTCCTATTCTGGACGCAGATGGCAAGGCGGTCATGGAGGAAAAAGAAATTGAAATCCCCATGTTCCGTCCGGTGAAGGTGTTCGATGTGAGCCAGACGGACGGAAAGCCCCTGCCAGAGCTGGCCTCCAGCCTGTCCGGGACGGTGCCGCACTATGAGGCTTTCATGGAAGCTCTGCGCCGCTCGGCTCCGGTTCCCATCGAGTTTGAGCCGATGGCCGAGAACATGGACGGCTATTTCTCCTCTGACCAGCAGCGGATCGCCATCCGGGAAGGCATGAGTGAGGTGCAGACTGTTTCCGCCGCTGTCCATGAGACCGCGCACAGTAAGCTCCACGACCCCAAAAAGTACGAAGCGGAGCCGACCTGGAAGATCGTGATGGTGAGCGAGGGCGGCACCAAGCATGACTTCCGTCTGGACTTCGCCACCGAAGCAGAGGCGGAACAGGCCGCCGCCGAGGAAGGCTGGCGCTATGTGGACGAGAATCGGTTTGAGTGGCGGTTGGAAGTGGAGGAAGATCTGACGGCGGTGAAACAGGCCGCCAAGAACCGCAACACCGAGGAAGTGGAGGCCGAGAGCATTTCTTATGCGGTTTGCCAGTATTTCGGCATCCAGACCGGCGAGAACAGTTTTGGCTACATCGCTTCCTGGTCGAAGGACAAGGAGCTGAAGGAGCTGCGGGCCAGTCTGGAGACCATCAACAAGACTTCCTGCGAGCTGATTAACGACATCGAGCGCAACTACAAGGAAATCTGCAAGGAGCGCGGCATTGACCTGACTGCCGCCACGGAACCGCAGCAGGACTCTATCGAGCAGCTGGCAGCAGACATCGACCAGTTCACTTTCGATTATGACCCTTATGAGTATCGGAACAATGCAGATAGCCGTGAGGACGCACTGCACGAACTGACTGCCACACTCCGAAGCGGAGATGCCAGCGGTGTACGCGAATGGCTCCAGAATATCGTGAACGAGGATGAACCGGATGAAACCACCCAAAAAGCTGCCGAGCTTATGGGACGCTTGGATCAGCTGGTGCCGATGACTGAACCGGAACAGCTGACCGAGCCGGAAAATACCGAAAGTGTCCAGCCCAGCGCCGAGTACCGGGAGGCCCTGTTGGTGCTGGATGATACCAGCTACCTTCATGTTCAGCCCTGCGACACCGGCTGGGACTACACGCTCTACGATGTGGCAACCATGAAGCAGATGGACGGCGGCCAGTTGGACGGGCCGGATATGGGCCGTTCCACAGCGGTTAGCCATATCTGCGAGGACCTGGGGATGGGCGGCAAGTCCATCAAGTATGCGCCGCTGTCCATGATCGAGACTTTGCAGGAGGCGGCTTACCACCAGATGCAGGAACAGGTCAGCCAGCAGACCACAGAAGCTGCCGCCACCCAGCTGCCGGATGCCCAGGAGCAGGCGTTGGACGAGTATCCCATGCCGGACCCGGCACTGACTCAGGATGATCTGGAGAAATGCGGCTACCTGGACGGTGACCTTCTGCCCCTCTCCAAAGAGCGAGCCTATGAGCTGATGGAGCGAGACCTGACCGTTTATATCGTCCAGGAGGGTGAAAACCCGGAAATGGCCTTTGACACTGCCGACCTGGACGCCCATGACGGTATCTTTGCTGTGTCCCGCGAGGAATGGGAGCAAAGCCCGGACTTTCACGAAAAAGTTTTGGAACGACAGGATCGGCAGTTGGAACGGGAACAGGCGTTTCTTTCCCATGAGGGAAATTGTTTTGCTATTTATCAGGTGAGCAAGGATGACCCGCAGAATGTGCGTTTTATGAATCTGGATTGGCTGCAATCGCACAATCTGTCCGTAGAGCGGAGTAACTATGACCTTATCTATACCGCCCCTCTGGACGGTTCCGGCAGCACTATGGAGCAGCTGGAAAGGCTGTATGAGCAGTTCAATCTGCAAAAGCCGGTGGATTTTCACAGCCCGTCTATGAGCGTCAGTGACATCGTTGCCATCAAGCAGAATGGTCAGGTATCCTGTCATTACTGCGACAGTGTTGGTTTCACCCAGGTGCAAGGTTTCTTGCCGGAAAATTCGCTGAGAAATGCGGAAATGACGGTGGAAGATGATTACGGCATGATCGACGGTATCATCAATAACGGCCCAAAGGAGCCGACAGTGGCCCAGCTGGAACAACAGGCCCGCAGTGGTCAGCCCATTTCTCTTATGGACTTGGCAGCAGCCGTCCATCGAGAGGAACGGGAAAAGAAAAAGTCCGTAATGGAGCAGCTGAAAAGCCAGCCCAAGACGGAACACAAAAAGACAGCGCAAAAAAAGAGCGCGGAAAGGGAGCTTTGATATGAACAACTTCACCTTTGAGGAAACGAACCTTCTTTGCATCTACAACACCGGCAGCCGCACCGGGCTGATCGACGCTCTGACGGAGATGCGCGGTGAGCTTTCGCCGGAGGAAGCCGAGCTGCGGGAACTGACGGACAGCGCCCTGGGTAAACTCCAAGCTATGAACGACACCGAGTTTGCCGAACTGGAGCTGTACCCAGATTTCGACGAGTAAAAAACACACATAAAGACCTGATGGGACGGCCTGATATGCCGTCCCATTTCTATTCAACATGAAGGGAGGACAGAAAACCATGCCATCCAAAGCTGAATTTTACCGGCAGATGGCCGAACAGGTATCGACCCAGCTTGTAGGCAGCTGGAAGGAGTGGACGGCTTTTCTCACCACCGCCGCCCGCCTTTATAAATACCCATTCCACGAGCAAATGATGATTTACGCCCAGCGCCCGGATGCCACCGCCTGCGCCGAGTATGACCTGTGGAATGAAAAAATGGGACGGTATGTGCGCCGTGGCTCCAAGGGTATTGCCCTGGTGGACGATTCCGGCGACAAGCTTCGCCTGCGCTATGTGTTCGATATTTCCGATACCGGCACCCGTGAACATTCCCGTACACCCTGGTTGTGGCAGCTGGAAGAACAGCACATTGGGCCTGTGTCGGCCATGCTGGAGCAAAACTACGGCGTTGCCGGTGACGATCTCGCCCAGCAGCTCACGGATGTAGCCGGAAAGCTGGCGAGTGAGTATTGGGACGATCATCAGAGAGATTTCCGCTATATCGTTGACGGTTCGTTCCTGGCGGAGTACGATGATTACAACATCGAAGTCCAATTTAAGTCCGCCGCCACCGTCAGTATCGCCTATGCCCTGATGTCTCGCTGTGGGCTGGATACGGAACAATATTTCCAGCATGAGGACTTCATGCCGATTTTCGATTTCAATACCCCGGCCACGGTTGGGGCGTTGGGCGCGGCGGTCAGCCAGATTAACCAGCAGGTTTTGCGGCAGATCGGCGTCACCATCCAGATCTATGAGCGCGAGCAACTCGCGGAAAGGAGCGTTACACATGGAGAACAGCCTGACTTACACGATGAACGGAGATTATCAGATTCCCGACCTGAAGCTGACCGAACAGCCGGAGAAGCCCCTGGGCAAGTACGGCAGGATGCGGAAAGCGTACCTGAAGGAACACCGGCCCCTGATTTACAATCAGCTGCTGCTGACCGAGAAGCTGTACCCGCACCTCATCGAGATCGACGAGACAGCGCAGAGCCGTCTGGAGCAGATGATGCCCCAGCTGGCGAAAGACGCGGGCGCGACGGAGCAGCTGAAAGCCAGCGACCCGATGCGCTGGGTGGGCCTGATGAACACCTGCAAAGCACAGGCCGAGGAGATTCTGATGGCGGAGCTTATTCACAGCTGAGTTTCTTCCTCTCCGAAGCAGAACAAATCAGAATCATAGATGAAGCAGAGAATGTGAAAACATCCTCTGCTTTTTCTTTTGCCCAGGC
>ERZ507065.1344-NODE-1344-length-9929-cov-3.522686_pt1 | contig 9929 bp, 7 predicted proteins | sample MGYA00513785_ERZ507065 | MGnify/ENA metagenome assembly ERZ507065
GAAGCCGACCAAAAAGCCGTCATCCATTTCTCGCAATCTGCTCAATACGCAATGGAATTCGCCCTATCTGGCCAAAAACATGGATATCTATCAACTGGTCTCTTTTTATGAAATGAGTGAATCAAGCAAAACGGTTCAAGGCGGTATCATGGTAAATCACGGAGAAGAAGGATTCACCACCGCCGATGTCACCGATCATTGCCTATATGCCTATGGTGAAACATACGACAACTTCCTTGCCATCCAGTCCTCCAGAAATGACCGTCTTTATGTCATTTTGTACCCGGAAGATGCAAAGCAGCCGGTTCTTGAGACCTGGACAAAGCTGTCATAACCTTTAAAATTTAGCGTTAAGAACTGAGGCATCCTCTCCTAAGAGAAGATGCCTCTATCAGTTGTGCCAAACTATAATTTATCAACTTGTTCTCAACAATATTGAATACGCAGTATTACGCCTTATCCTGCATGGTATCATAAAGCTTATCCGGGTAATCGGACATAATGCAATCGGCGCCCAAATCCACCAGGTAGGCCATGTCCTCCGGGTCGTTCACTGTCCAATACTGCACGGCCATATCATGGGCGTGGGCATAATTGATTACCGTGGCTGTGCCCAGGTTGAAGCCCAGGTTCTTGTACGGCGCGCAATAGGGAATTTGCAGCACCTTGCAGGGCGGCGTGTAATTCTCGTCATTGCGCAGGGCTGCAGCCCAGAATTCCGCCACCTCGGCAATGGAAGTGCTGCGGGTCATATCCTTATAAGTGGCGTCCACATAGGCGCTCACTTCCTTGTGGAAGGTGCCGAAGATCACCCGGTCGATAATTCCGCGCTCTTTCATAATATTATAGAGCAGGTCCACACCGTGGGTGCCCAAATCGCCGCTGTTTTTAATCTCGATAATATACTTATATTCGCCCTTGCCCTGTGCAATCAGGTAGTCCAGCGCATCCTCCACCCGCAAAATGCGCAGATCGTCCGGCACCTGATCCCCATGCAGGTTCGCATAGGGCTTTTCGCCGCTTTCCGTCTCAAACTGCGCCCCCATATTCAACTGGCGCAGTTCGTCATAAGTCTTGTTCTCCGGGCGCACATCCTTCTCGCCAAACACCTGCTGGCTGTCCGAGGTGCGGTCCACTGTGTCGTCATGAAGCAGCACCAGCACATCGTCCTTGGTGACATGCAGGTCAAACTCAAACACATCAATGGAGAAGTCCGGGTTCTCGGCGCAATTCTTAAAGGCACGCAGAGTCTCCTCCGGTTCGATCCCGCCGCCGCTGCGGTGGCCGGAAATGTCTGTCTGTTCCAAAACATACGGGTTTTGGGTGTCGTACGTTTGAATTTGGCTCGGGTCCGACCGATGGTGGCACACCACCACATCCGTAATCACAATGGCCAGGATCAGTACCCCCAATACCGCCAGCACAATGCGCCCGGCACGGTGTTTTTTCCGCCCGGCTTTCTTCTTGGTTTCTTGCAGCGTCTCCGCCATAATTAAAATCCCCCTTCTGCAAGGTAGTATCTCTGAATTTTGTATTTTTAGGTACTACTTGCTAATTGTAAGTGTACTGAATTCCCTGTAAAAAGTCAACCGAAAACGGAATTTTCTACTTTTTTTGGACGGATTTGAAAAAAGCAGTTGAAAATTATGTTCCTATCGGTTATTATACTGTAGAAAGGGGATTTTTTATTATGAATGTGAAACGCAAATCCAAACTGGATGTTGTCATCCGCATCCTTCTGATTGCGCTGGTCGCAGTTTTGGTTGTCTTTGCCGTTAAGGTGGTATTTTCTGCCGCCAAGACCGCACCCGTAGCTGCCGACGCTACCGCTAATGAGGACAAGTCCGTAATCGGCGAGTTTCAGGCCGGCACTTACGGCGGTATTAAGATGGACACCGCTGAGGACGCAGTCAAGTACTATGTAGAGGCCTACAACAAGACCAAGGCTGAGACCGCCGAGTTCAATACCCCGGACGGCAAGCAGACTTGGAGCGCCTTTATCGGCGATGAGGACTTAAAGATTAACAGTGTCATCATCGACGGTAACGAGAACAAAACCATCAATAGCATGGTACCCGGTATCGTAGGCGGCATTTTTCACTCAGGCACCTCTGCCCTGCCTCCCACCGCCGGCAAAGTGCAGAAGGACGATGTGGACGAGAAGGGCAACAGCTTAGTCACCTCTTCTCTGACTGCCGATGATGTGCTGGCTGTTGTAGTTGAGGACAACGGCGACGGCACCATCACTATGAAGATCCAGCCTAAGATGGCTGAAATGAGCCACAAGGGTCAGGACTCTCAGGGTCGGTTCTTCAATACACTGGGCGGCATCGACTCTGTTGTAGACAGCATTAAGCCGCTGTCCTGGTCTGAGGGCACCACTGCCGATAACTGCAAGGTATATTATAAGGGTGGCACCGGCGTTGTGAAAATCGACACCAAGACCGGCATGATCGTAGAGGCCGACTATGATATGGAAGTTACCGTAGATGTGTCCCACGCGAATGTAACCGTTCTGCGCGACAAGAGCGCCGTGGTAAGCATCACTTACAAGAACCACTTCCCGGCCAGCGACGAGTATCTGGCAAAGCATGGCGAGATCAGCCGCGTAAAATAAGCGATAGATCACTTGCAACCCTGCCACGCGGCAGGGTTGTTTTTGCCTATTTTTGGATTTTATCGGAGCATTTTGTGCCTTTTTCTACCGCTGCACAGCTAAATTTATACCCACTGTAATGATACACCATAAATAAATTCGTTAAATATCTGCAATTCGCTTGCCTTTTTGGCCGGAATATAGTATTATATTTTTGTGCTTAAGCACAGGTTAAGGTTATCATCGGCAGATGATGGGAGAGCAGTGGGTTTTCAGTGGCCCGCTGCTTTTTCATTGCCCAGGTTGCCCTGGATTTTTCCTTTGCCAAAATTTAGGTGTTGACAAAATGAAAATATCTGCTATAATGATATAGCACTAAGAAAGTGCACCGACCATATCGCGGAGTAGAGCAGTTGGAAGCTCGTCGGGCTCATAACCCGGAGGTCGTAGGTTCGAGTCCTACCTCCGCAACCACCAAAACAGACACCAAACGGTGTCTGTTTTTTATTATTTATTTGGACTCGAAATTTGGACTCGAATCTACATCGGGGTCCCCGGAAAGGCGAAAGCCTTTTTGGGGAGAGGAGGAGCAGTGGAATAAGCGACAAATCACTTTTGCCTTACGCATAAACAAAAGTGGTTTGGAGCGATATGGAACTTGTGACGACGAGGAGGTTCCAAATTTGGCGAGTGTAACGAGCAGCAAATTTGGGAGAAACAGTCCGGGGGGACTGTTTCGTAGCGAGTGCGCAATCTCGGTCCTACCTCCGCAACCACCAAGACGGCGTTTGTTTACGCCGTCTTTTTTCTTTTACAGGACTCAAGCCCACATTCATACTGCACATAAACAGGCACCGGAAATTCCGGTGCCTGTTTTTTGTTTGTCAACGCGAAAAGCGCATTGACTTGACAATAGAAAATATGGTATGATTCGGGTAGGAATTATGCCATTTTTTGGCGCGAAGGGGTGCAAAAAATGAACAAGATCAAGCGGGTTTTGGCGCTGCTGCTGACCATGATTCTGCTATGCACGGCACTACCCATCAGTGCCCAGGCCAAGACCACCGGCAACAAAACGGTCAACAAGGCCAACATTGTGCTATTCGGCTACTTTGCAGACGACACGCAGACGGCGGCAGACGCCTATTTTAACCAATATGCCGGGGAGCTGGTAGGCTACATCGACGGCAGCTTTGGCCGCTCGCTGAAGAACTATCTGAACAGCATTTCCTACGGTCAGCTGCAAATGAAAAACACCATTCCTCAGTACGACGGCACCACGGTGCATGCCCTGCAAGTACCGGTGAAGGAAAGCGACGCCCTGGTTCAAAATTTGGACACCCAAATCATAGAGAGTCTGATCCGTCAAATGCCCTCTATTGCAGACAAAGCCGTGGATCTGGACGGGGACGGCTATGTGGACAATGTGATGGTGATTCTAAAGGCCAGCCAGTCCAGCAAGGCCTCCTCCTCTGCCACACTGGTGGCCCACAAAAGTGACTACTCCGGCTCTGCCAAGATCAATAACAAGCCGGTGGTCGGCTACAATGTGTTTGGCACCGACCGACTGCGCTCCGAGGGCAGCAGTCTGCTGGCTCACGAGTACCTGCACACCTTTGGCTACCCGGACCTGTACCGCAATTCCGGCAACGACCGACCGGTGTACAGCTGGTCCGTAATGGGCGGAGTCATCCCCGGCTCGCCCCAGTACCCCTTGGCATACGAGCGGATGTATTTTACCCACTGGATCGACATAGATACGGTAACCCAAAACAGTACCCTAACCCTGGATGACCAGGCCAACGCTGACGGAAACCAGGCCTTTATCCTGAAATCGCCCTTAAACGACCACGAAATCTTTGTGGTAGAATACCGCAAAAAGCCCCCCATTAACTACACGGAGCAGGACTCCCTGGACTGCCGCATCGGCGGCACCGGGGTAATCGTTTACCGGGTGAACCTAAATGTGGACGGGCTGACCAACCTGCGGGGCTACACGGGCATTTATGTGTTCCGGCCCCAGTCCGGCCAACCGGGCTACACCGGCAACGAGATACTGGATGTGAGCCACGCCTACCTGCCCTACAAGGACGACAGCACCGGCAAAACCCGCAGCACCATCGGTTCTGCAGATATGAGCGCCACCCTGGCAGATGGGGCCCTGACCTTCAGCGACGGCAGCAACTCCGGCATTGTGCTGAAGAACATTGCCGTATCCGCAAACAAACAGCAGGCCACCCTGGAAGTGGAAATTCCGCAAAAAAGCGACTATGACCTGTGGCAGGATCTGAACTATGCCGCCACCGGAAACATGACCTACGGCGTAACCATGACAGAGGTAGACGGCGCCCTGTACACCGTAGCGGCAGAGAACAAAAAGATCCGCTCCCGCAAGTATGAAAACGGTGCCTGGACGGACTTTGCGCCGGAGATCAGCGAGAGCTTTGCCAGTGAATTCCAACTGGCACGGCAGGGCAGCAACCTGTATATGGCCTTTAACGACACCAACGGTGCCGCCCGACTGATGCGCTGCGACCTCACCGCCGGGGGCAGCTGGCAAGCGGTACGCACGGTGGATAACGCCGGCACCGGGGTCAGCCTGCGGGTGATCGGCGGCAAGCTGTATATGGCCTGCATCACCAACCGGCAGGTGGGTTATATGTACTACAACGACCTGCTGCTGATGCAGGTGGACGGCACCATCGCCACTGACCTTGGCACCTATGTAACCGGCACTTTTATCGGCCAGCCCAAGCTGGTGGACTACGGCGGTCCCTGCCTGCTGTATCGCTCCGGTAACAGCGTGATCACCGCACTCAAATGGAACGGCACCGCTTTTGAAAAATTCTCTGACGATACGGTAAAGGGCAATTTTTACGATGTGATCAGCAGCGGCGGCAAGCTGTACCTGTCTTTGGGCGGCTCCACCCTGCAAACCGCCATCTATGACGGTGGCAACTGGACACTCGGCCCGGACAGCGGCATCACCTGCGGCGAAACTGCGTGGACCACCCTGGGCGGCGCCCTGTACCTAGTGGCCAGCCCCAATACGGAGAACGGCAACCTGCTGCTGTACCGCTACGACAACGGCACCTTTACCCAGGAGGGCGAACGCATTGACAGTCCGGTGTCTACCCTCACCGCCTGCCCGGTGAGCAATACCGTGTACCTAAGCTATGTGCGGGGTGCGGACCAAAAGATCACCTTTAAGAACAAAACAGTGATTCCGCCCAAAGCAGAGGTGGACCGCAGTGCGCTGGAAGCGGCGTTGTCCCTGGCTGCCACCTGCAAAGAGGCACAGTATTCGGCCGAGAGCCTGGCTGCCCTGCAAAAGGAAGTGGACGCCTACACCCCCTACCTGACTGGCGATGTGACCCAGGCACAGATCGACGCAGGCACCACGGCGGTGCTTACTGCCATTTACAACCTGGCGCCGTACTTTGACCTAACCGTCACCGCCCTGAACGGCACCTGCGCCGCCACAGTAGGCAATCAAACCGGCGGCTGTGGTGGCTACAAGCCATTAAAGGGTGCCGACGTGACCCTGGTGGCACTGCCCTATGACGGCTACACCTTTGTGGGTTGGTACGACAAGATCAATCACCGCTATATGAGCCGCAACACCACCTACCACTTTACCGCCACCACCAATGCGCAGCTGCAAGCGGTGTGCGTAAAGACCGGCAGCGCTACCCTGACCTTTGCCACCGAAAGCGGCTGGATCAGCGCCACCGTTACCCGCACCACGGCGGAATGGGCGGCAACGGACAGTCTGGCAGATCTGCTGCCGGAGGTGCCCTATCGCTACGGCTACACCGCCACCGGCTGGGATTGTGACGAGCGCACCGTGCTGGAAAAGCTGCGCAGCGGCCAAAATGTGACCCTGCTGCCCACCTACACGGCGGACAGTGCCTCCCTGCCCACCCCCTCCCCGGCTAAGGACGGGGTGCCGGTGCTGGATCTGTACTACAAACTGGACGAAAAGAACAATGTTGGTTCCTTTGTGATGGCTGCCGGGTGGCCGGATTACCTGGATATTCAGTCCGTGGGCGTAGCGTTCTACTACAAAGACGCCACCGACTTTGACCCCACCGACTTTACCCTGCTGCTAAACAACAAAATGCTGGCCAGCAACTTCAATACAGACAGCCTGGAGGAGACCTATGTGGTGAATATAAAGAAACTCTCCAACCGCTACAACTGGGCGGCCAGAGGGTATGTAAATTACTACGACCAAAACGGCAAGCTGCAAACCGTCTACTCTAACCAGATCAATCTGATTGCCCGAGAGCAGGTATAAAAACAAGTGAAAAACCGTCGCCCCGGTATGCCGAAGCGACGGTCTTTTTTTGCCAAAAATGCGGCAGCACGCACCGACACCGACCTGAAAAATGACCAAGTTATGAATTTTCGATTTTTTGGCGTTTGGGTGTTGTGTTCCCTTTATATTTAATATATAATATTATCGCTGAAAGTTTATACAGCGGGCGGCGGCACTGCCCCCTGTTTTTGAAAGTGAGAGAATACATATGATTTTGTCAAGAGATATCGGTATCGACTTGGGTACTGCCACCACCATGATCTGCGACCGCAAGGGCCGCATTATTGTGCGGGAGCCCAGCGTGGTAGCCGTAGACGTAAAGACCAAGCGGGTGGTTGCCACCGGCACCCAGGCCAAGCAGATGATCGGCCGCACCCCCGGCTCCATTGTGGCCGTGCGACCGCTGAAAAACGGCGTCATCGCCGACTTTGATATGACCGCGGATATGCTCCATAGCTTTATTTTCCGCTCGGACAAGCGCTCCATGTTTTCCAAGACCCGGGTGGTCATCAGCGTGCCCTCCGGGGTCACCGAGGTAGAGCGCCGTGCCGTGGAGGACGCGGTACGCAGCGCCGGCGCGCAGGATGTGGAGCTGATCGACGAGCCCATGGCCGCAGCGCTGGGCGCCGGTCTGCCGGTGTATGAGCCTACCGGCTCCATGATCGTAGACATCGGCGGCGGCACCACCGATGTGGCGGTACTGAGCCTGGGCGGCATTGCAGCCTGCAAGAGCATTAAAGTAGGCGGCGAGGCCATGGACGAGGCCATCATCGACTATATCAAAAAGCACCACAACCTGCTTATCGGCGAGCCCATGGCGGAGGAGATCAAGCTGAAGATCGGCTCTGCCGCACCCTATGACGGTGAGGGCGCTATGGAAGTGCGGGGACGCAACCTGACGAACGGCCTGCCCGGCGCCATGGAGATCACCAGCGCCCAGGTACGGGAAATCTTGACCGAGCCGGTGCAGGAGATCATCCGTGCCATTAAGGAGACCCTGGAGGTAACCCTGCCGGAGCTGGCAGCGGACATTATGGACCGGGGCATTTACCTGACCGGCGGCTCCAGCACCCTGCGGGGGCTGGCGGACCTGATCGAGCAGGAAACGAAAATCAAAATTCACATTCCGGACGCCCCCACCGACTGCGTGGCTATCGGCACCTCCATCAAACTGAGAAGGGCGAGATAATGAAAGCATTTTGGAAAAGCCGCCCGGTGAAGACCGTAGGCATACTGGCAGCACTCCTGGTGCTGGGTATGCTCATTGCGGCAGCCACCGGCCACGGCGAGACCGCCCAAAGCGGCGTACTGGGTACCGTCTTTGCCCCCGCCCACTGGGCTGCGGAGAAGATCAGCGACGGGCTGGCCACCCTCTCCGGCAACGCCAAGGGCAATACCGAATACGAAAAGAAGATTGACGAGCTGCAACGCCAACTGGGCGAAATGCAGGAGCAGCTGGCGGATTATAAAAATATCAAGAGCCAAAATGAGGAGTACAAAGAGGCACTGGAGCTGAAAAACGAGAACAGCGGTTTTCAGTATGTGGCTGCCGATGTGGTAGGCCGGGACAGCGCAGATCCGTATCTCAGCTTTACCATCAGCAAAGGCGCCGTCAACGGCGTCAAGGAGAACGATGCGGTGCTTTACGGCCGCTATTTGATCGGCATTGTGAAGAAAGCCTATCCCACTTACAGCATCGTCACCACGGTGCTGGACCCGGACTTTTCCGTCTCTGCCTACGACATCAACTCCGGCGAGGTCAGCTATGTAACCGGCGACGCCAAGCTGGCGGCGGACGGTTGCTGCAAGTTTGAGAACCTGAGCACCTCTACGGACATTACCTACGGCTCCATCATTGCCAGCGCAGGCATCAGCTCCAAACTGCCCAAGGGCCTGATCATTGGCACGGTGGAGGAGGTGGCGGACGAGACCACCAACATCAGTACCTACGCCATTGTCAAGCCCGGCACGGATATTGCCAATATTACCGACTGCCTGGTGCTCACCGGCTTTACCCCCGCTAAGGGAGGCAAGTAATGGAACTGACAACACATCAAAAGACGGTGAAATACACGGTCTACTGTTTGGTCATCGCCGTCGCCGGCCTGTTGCAGAATACCCCCGGCCTGTTTTGGCAAATTGGCAGCGCCCGCTGCTTTTTGCTGCTGCCGGTGACCCTGTTGCTGGTCATGGGCGAGCGGGAGCTGCCCGCCGCACTGCTGGGACTGTTTGCCGGGTGCGTGTGGGACCTGCACGCGGCCAAATCCGCCGGGTTCAACGCCCTGTTCTTTATGCTGCTGTGCTTTGGCGTGTCCGCGGTGATGGAGCGCTATATTCGCAGCACCTTTGTGACCCACATGCTGTTTGCTCTGCCGGCGCCCTTCCTGTACGGTCTGCTGTACTGGCTGTGCTTTATTCTCATTAAGGGCGTGAACGGCGGCACAAACACCCTGTTCACCTTTTACCTACCCTGTGCCCTGTACACAGCGGTCGTTGCCCCCATTCTTTGGTTCCTGCTGCGGCCCCTGCGCCAGCGGCTGAACCGCAAGGCCCTGCAATAATGGGCATCCTATAAAAAAACGAAAGGAGAAAAGCCGATGCAAAGTCGATACAAAAGCACCCGTTCGGTCATTGCCCTGCTGCTGGTGGCAGTGATGATCATCGGCTTCTCCGCCACGCTATATAAAATCCAGGTTCGGGATCACGAATACTACGCCGCTCAAAACAATACGGTCAAGACCTACAAGGTCGCCATTGAGGCCGCCCGAGGCGAGATCGTGGACCGCAACGGCAACGCCCTGGTCACCAACAGGGAGACCAACTCCATTATTCTGGACGCTGCCTACTTCCCTGCTGCTACGGAGAATGACAAGCGCAACGCCATTTTGCAAAATCTCATTGCGCTGTTTCAGAAAAACGGCGAGGAATACACCCAAAATCTGCCCTTAAAGCTGAAAAGCGGCAAAATCGTCTTTTCCGGTAAAAAGACGGACATTGCCCCTAGGAAAAGTG
>ERZ507065.1350-NODE-1350-length-9875-cov-3.369959_pt1 | contig 9875 bp, 11 predicted proteins | sample MGYA00513785_ERZ507065 | MGnify/ENA metagenome assembly ERZ507065
GGGGAGCGGCAAGCCACCCTTACCGACAGAGAGTAGCTCTGTCGGTAAGGGTGGAAAGGCGAGGTAAGAGCTCACCCATCGGCTGGAGACTGTCCGATGCTGTAAACTCTATCCGGAGCAACACCGGTATGGGAGCAGGGGGTCCGACCCCCAAGGCTGGCCCGGCCGCTCCCGGGGTGGCTGGAGCGTACCGGCGACGGTACGTCGAGATAGATGACTGTTTGATACAGAACCCGGCTTACAGTCTTGCTCGTACAAGAAGAGGTCCTGGCGAAAGCCAGGGCCTCTTTTTGTACCGATTGATGCCGGTACTGCCGCGCGGTGTACTGGTCGATGCAGCGGAGGAACCGCTCCCGGCTGTGAAAGGCCAGATGCTGGCTCCCCGCCTCCGGGCGGAAGGAGACCCCACCCGCCGCTCTCAGAGGGGGGCGCAGGAGATTCCATAGGCAGCACCTCTCATAGCCCTTCCCACGGGGCCCACATCTGTTCCAAAATCTCCTCCGGCAGGGTGTCCGGCCATGACTCCACAATCTCTCCATCCACATAGTCGTAGACGGTGTACGGCTTCTCCGGCCAGCGGGTGCGGACGGCCACCTCCAGCTCTCCGTCCCCATCCACGTCCAGCGCCTCGGCGTTGATGCAGTCCTCCACTTCCAGGATTGCCCGGGTGTTGATGCCGGTGGGGTCCGGCTCCTCCGGATGATAGGGCCAAAACCGGACGTCACATAAAAACACCAGATTTTCGGACTCTGCGTAGGGGTCCGGGTAATACCCGTCCCGGAGATACTGGACGCTGGTATCGCCGAAGAGAAGCGGCACGCTGCCGGAATCCCCCTCATAGGTGACATCCATGACACCTCCCAGAACGGTGACGCCGGTGTCCTCACAGGCAGACACCGTACCAGTGCGGGTCAGCCGGTTCCATTGAAAGTCCATCTGATAGGAAATGGTATCTCCCCGCTCGTCCCGCAGCGTGAGGGCATCAAAGTCCACATCCTCCCCGCACTTCAGCCGGATCAGGTGTCCACGGTCCTCCACATAGACACAGTTCCTGCCATTCACAGTCTCTTTCAGAACGATGCTGTAATACCCCTCCTCCGTCACCACGATCTGCGTATACGCCACCACGGCGGCAGTCACTGCCAGCAGCACCAGCACCGCCGCCAGCCGCTGCCAGGAGCGCCGCCGCTCCTGCCGCACGCTGTCACGGGAGATATCCAACAAGCTCTGCATGGTCTCCTCCGCTCCTTTCGCCGCCTGCCTCCGGCAGGCCATCAGCTCCTCCACCGTCAGGTCCAGGGCTGCCGCCAGGGGCTCCAGCAGCGTCACATCCGGGTAGCTCAGCCCCCGCTCCCACTTGCTGACGGCCTTGTCCGTCACATGCAGCCGCGCCGCCAGATCCCGCTGGGTCAGGCCCAGATTTTTCCGCTCGCTGCCGATGAAATCGCCCAGCCGCTCCTTGTTCACGTGTATCACCTCGCCCTCAGTCTACCCTATGGGTCCGATTTTGGCAACCGACCAGCGGTAGAGACGTCCCGTAGGTACTTCCGGATGTCGCTGTAATCCTTGGGCGCGGCCTGTTCCAGGGCCTGCCGGGAGATCGCCCCATCCCCCTGCCGCCGCGCCGCCGCCTCTTGGTAGCGCCGCTGCTTTTCCTTCCACTTCTCTGTATCCCGCCGAATGGTCTCCGCCAGAAACCGGTAGGCCATGCGGGTCTCCTCCCTCAAGCCCGGGTGCTGCCGCAAAACCTCCTCCGGATCCGTGGGAGCCTTGTCCGCCGCCATGGCATAGCGGTACAGCAGAAGCAGCAGTTCCCCCCGCTGCTCCGCGTCCAGGGCCGCCACACAGGGAAAATTATCGAAATACAGCATAAAACTCTTCTTGTGTTCCTCTGCCAACGAAAAACCACTCCTCTCAAGAAAAGGCGTCCCCTCCCCATCTGATGCACGGCTCTATGCAATCTCCGGGAGGATTTTGTAAAATTCTCCCGTTATGGTAATAGCTAGAGTTAGGGTTATGGTGATGGTTATGGTCATTGTTATGGTAATGGTAAGGGGGACCGGTCAGGCCCGCCTCTCCGGCGTTTTTGCACAAAAGAAAAGTTTTGTTGAATATTATAGAGGACGAAAAGAGGACGGGTCTCCCCGTCCTCTCTCTATCCAGCGATGCTCAGTCGTTATCCCAGTTGTGCCAGACGTTCTGCACGTCGTCGTTGTCCTCCAACATGTCGATGAGCTTCTCCATGTTCTTCACGTCTCCCTCGCCGGTGAGGGTGATGTAGTTCTGGGGCACCATCTCGATCTCCGCGCTGGCGAAGGCGTAGCCCTTCCCCTCCAAGGCTTTCACCACGTCGTTGAAAGCGTCGGGGTCGCAGGTGATCTCCAGGGCGGGACCGTCGGCCTCAAAGTCGGCGGCACCGGCCTCCAGAGCGTCCATCATGACGGTGTCCTCGTCCAGCTCGCCCTCCTCGTTGTCAATGACGATGACGCCCTTCTTGTCAAAGGACCAGCTGACGCAGCCCTGGGCGCCCAGGTTGCCGTTGCACTTGTCGAACGCGTGGCGGACCTCCGGCGCGGTGCGCTGGCGGTTGTCGGTCAGGGCCTCCACAATGACGGCCACGCCGCCGGGGCCGTAGCCCTCGTAGGTGACGGACTCGTAGTTGTCGGTGTTGCCCGAGCCGAGCGCCTTGTCGATGGTGCGTTTGATGTTGTCGTTGGGCATGTTGGCAGCCTTCGCCTTGGCGATGACGGTCGCGAGACGGGAGTTGTTATTCGGATCGCCCGAGCCGCCCTGCTTGACGGCGACGATGATCTCCTTGGCGATCTTGGTGAAGGCGGCGCTGCGCTTGGCGTCAGCTGCGCCCTTCGTCTTTTGAATATTGTGCCACTTGGAATGTCCGGACATGATGTGATCTCTCCTTACAGATAGTATTGAATGACGTCTCTGTGCGACGTCGATATTACGGTTTTCACCTCGGGGAAATGCTCCTCCAAATACGCCTTGACCGTCGGACAGACGACGTTCTCCGTCGGAAAATGCCCTGCGTCGATCAGGTTGAGTCCCCGCGTATCCAGAAAATCGTTGTAGCGCAGATCGCTCGTCACGAACGTATCGCAGCCCTGCGCAATGGCCTGCGGGATGTATTCGCCGCACGCGCCGCCGCCGACGGCTACGCGGTGCACCCGCCCGCTGCCGCGGCAATAGCGCAAGCCGCCGCAGCCGAGTAATTCTATCACATCCCGCAGGAACTCTTCAAGCCCTTTTTCGCAGGAAAGTGTGCCGATCCGGCCAATTTTTTCGTCGTTGAGCAAAAAAACATCGTTCAGGCCCAGTTTTTTCGCCAGACAATCGTTCACGCCGCCGTCCGCAGCATCCAGATTCGTGTGCATGCAGATGGCGGAAATGTCGTTCTTGACGAGTGCGGTCAAAACGCCGCCGAGGCGCGTGTCGGGCCGAAGGGTCTGCATCTCGCGCTCGTGCCAGCGCACGTTCATCACCGGATGGTGGGACACGATGAGCTGCGCGCCGCAGTCGATGGCCTCCTGCACCACGCGCTCGGTGATATCGAGCGCGACTAAAATGCGCTCGACCTCCTGCTCGGGATCGCCGACGAGGTGGCCGACATTGTCCCAGTCCATCGCGCTCTCGCGCGGCGCCCAGGAAAAAAGCCTCTGTTCGATCTCATGTACCGTTGCCATGTTCCCACTCCCCTTTTCTTCTCTCGATCTCTTCGATGAGATTTTCAAGATGCGCGATACGCGCCTCCTTATCTGCGAGCGACGAGACGGCGAGGCCGTCTCTCGCCCGATTGAGCTTTATAAGATGCTGCGACAGGTATTCGCCGTACAGCGGGTCGGACCGCAGCAATAAGCCTGTCAGCGCGTCCGCTTCGCTCAGCTCCTGCCCCATCCCCGCTCTCACACGGAAGACGACGTAAAGCTGCTCCTTGTCGCGCACGAGCGTCTCGCTCAAAAAGCGGTAGCCGTGCCCGCAGAGCCAGCAGCGCAGAAGGTCGATCTTTGTCTGCGGCTGCAAAATGAGCGTATGCACGTCCTCATGCGTCCAGGGCGCGGCCTCGAGAATACCGAGGATCGTCTCGCCGCCCATGCCGGCGATAGCGATGGCGTCGCACTCCTCTGCTTTGATCTTCGCAAGGCCCGGGCAGAGGCGAAAATCCATGCGCTCCGTCACGCCGTATTCTCGCGCCGTCGCGCGCGCGTGGTCAAGCGGCAGCGCGTTGATGTCAGACGCAATGGCGCTTTCAATGCGCCCGTGCTGCAAAAGCCACACGGGAAGATACCCATGGTCGGTGCCGACGTCGGCCAGTCTCGCGCCCTGCGGCACAAGGCTTGCGATGCATTGCAGCCGCGGCTGAAGCTGTAATTCCTTTTCCACCGCCGCCCTCCTTTCGCTGAGCGAACAAGACGCATACGGAAGACCCGTATGCGTCCTTTTCTTATTCCTTGACAGGCTTGTTGGCCTCTTCGTTCACGAGAGCCAGCAGTTTCTCCACGTCGATCCCGTGGACCATGCAGGCCTCTTCCACCGTCTCACCGCGGGAGCTGGGGCAGCCCAGGCAGTGCATGCCGATCGACAGGAAGATCGGCGCGGTCTGCGGCGCAACGTCCAGAATGTCACCGATGATAGTGTCGCGCTTAATTTCGATCATGTTTGATTCACCTCCGTGAAAATAGCTGAAAATAGTTTATCCCATTTTTCGCACTTTTTCAATAGGAAATATGAAAAAAGAAGCTGCCATAAAGCCAAAAAAGAAAGACGCCCGCATTAGCGGACGTCTTTCGATCAAAACGTTTACAAGAATTACTGCTCAGCGCGCATCTTGGCGAAGCACTCGCTGCAGTAGACCGGACGGTCGGACTTGGGCTCGAAAGGAACCTTGGCCTCGCCGCCGCAAGCTGCGCAGACTGCGGTGAAGTACTCACGGGGGCCACGAGCGGCGTTCTTGCGAGCGTCGCGGCAGGCCTTGCAGCGCTGGGGCTCGTTCTGGAAGCCGCGCTCCGCGTAGAACTCCTGCTCACCGGCAGTGAACACGAACTCTTTGCCGCACTCTTTGCAAACTAAAGTCTTGTCTTCGTACATGATTTTACCCTCTCTTTGAATCAGAAAAAAATATATGCGTTCAGCGTTTGCTGATATCGCCGGAAAAAATGTGCTGCGCAGCCTTGCGGCGAACGCGCTGCACGGCGTTGTCCACCGACTTCGGAGACTTGCCCACGGCCTTTGCGATCTCGTGACAGGAAAGGCCTTCCAAATAGTACCCTAAGATCTTCGCCTCGAACTCGGACAAGTGCTTGCGGGTACTTTCGAGTAGACTCTCCACGTGGTCCCGCTCCGCGATGAGGAGCTCGGGGTCTGTGTGACTGGGGTCTAAAGTACCGGCGGTGTAAGAAGAACTGTCAAAGGAAGGGGTATCAAGGGATATGGATTCGTTCAGCGGATAATGCTTGCCGCGGGAGGCGGCACGGAGCGCGGAGAACAGGCGGTTGCGAATGCAGATCTCTGCATAGGTGTGAAACGACGCCGCCTTGTCAGCGTCATACTCCCGTATCGCCTGAATGAGACCGAACATGCCCTCCTGAATCAGATCCTCCCCGTCGCCGCCGGCGAGGAAAAGCGGACGCGCACACGCGCGCACCATTCCGTAATAGCGCGTGACAAGAAGCTCTTCTGCTTCCCTGTCGCCCGCGGCGGCCATGGCGCACAGCTGCTCATCCGTGCAGGCTGCAAGCTCTTTATGATGGCTCTCACTCTGATGATACTGCATGTATTATACCTTCTGTGCTCAGGTTTTGTCAAGTATTTACGAAAATTCAGTATTAGCGCTAACGATTTTACAGCATTTTTATCACATTGACCAAATTCTCGGCCGCAAGAAGGGCGATTTGTTCTGTTTTTGCCTCAACCATGACGCGGATGAGCGCTTCCGTGCCGCTCGGGCGGACGAGCACGCGTCCCTCACCGGAGAGCTTCCCCTCCTCCTCCGCGATGGCCGCGGAGAGTGCATCGGACGCCATGATGGCATCCTTGACGCCGCGCTCATGCGAAACGGCGACGTTGAGCAACACCTGCGGATACTGCGGGCAGACGGACGCAAGCTCAGAGGCCTTCTTCCCGCTGCGCGCGAGCACGTCGAGGAACTGAAGCGCTGTCAGCTGACCGTCGCCGGTCGTGGCGTAGTCGGTGAAGATCGTGTGGCCCGACTGCTCGCCGCCAAGCTTGTAGCCGCACTCATTCATCTTTTCGAGCACGTTGCGGTCGCCCACGCTCGTGCAGACGAGGCCGACGCCGTTTTCGCGGCAGAACTCGTGAAGGCCGAGGTTCGACATCACCGTCGCAACGATCGTGCCGCCCGAGAGCTTCCCGCGGCGCTTCATGTCCGAGCCGCAGACGGCAAGCACCTTGTCGCCGTCGATAACGCCGCCCTGCTCGTCGACGAGCAGACAGCGGTCCGCGTCGCCATCGAACGCGACGCCGATGTCATAGCCGCCCGCGACGACCTTTTGTGCAAGGTCGTCGAGATGCGTCGAACCGCAGTGGTCGTTGATGTTCACGCCGTCCGGCTCGCGGTGGATGAAGTCACAGAAGCAGCGGAAGCGGCCAAAGAGCTCCGGTGCCGTCGCGGACGACGCGCCGTTCGAGCAATCGACCAGCACGCGCAGGCCGGACAGGTCTCCTTCGATCGTGCCAGCTAAATGGTCGATGTACGCCTCGCGCGACTGCCGCAGACCGTGGCGCAGGACGCCGATCTCGCCGTGCGTCGCGGCGGGATAGATGTCGGTGAGAATTTTTTCTTCGACCTGCTCTTCGATCGCGTCGGGCAGCTTGTAGCCCTTTTCGTTGAAGACCTTAATGCCGTTGTGCTCGTAGGGGTTGTGCGAGGCGGAGATCACGATGCCCGCATCCGCGCCTTTGAGCACGGTCAGGTACGCGACCGCCGGAGTCGGCAGCACACCGAACGGCATCACGTCGCCGCCGACGGAGCAGATACCCGCGATCAGCGCGCTTTCGAGCATATCGGACGAAATGCGCGTGTCCTTGCCGATGGTGATGACCGGCTTTCTGCCCTTTTCTTCCTTCAAAACGGCCGCGATGGCCTTGCCCGTACGGAACGCAAGATCAGCCGTGAGATTTTCTCCCACAACGCCGCGAATGCCGTCGGTGCCAAACAGTTTTCCCATGATTTTGATTCCTCTTCTCAAAAAGATTTGAAGTTTTGCCGTAAAGTAGTTTGCATTTATAGGCTAAGCTGTTCCGGCACTTCGTCCATGCTCTTCGGCACGGAGAGGCCTAAGTGCTCATATGCCTTGCGCGTGACGCAGCGCCCGCGAGGCGTGCGCTGCAAAAAGCCGAGCTGCATGAGATACGGCTCGTAAACGTCCAGCAGCGTGACGGCTTCCTCGCCGATGGTCGCCGCCAGCGTCTCGATGCCGACGGGGCCGCCGCCGTAGTTTTCGATGATGGCGTGCATCATCCGGTGGTCAATGGGGTCAAGACCAAGGTCGTCGATCTCGAGCGCGCGGAGCGCTTCGTCCGCGACCTCTTTCGTGATGACGCCGTCGGCCCGCACATCCGCAAAGTCGCGCACGCGGCGCAGCATGCGGTTCGCGATACGCGGCGTGCCGCGCGAGCGGCGCGCGATCTCGAGCGCGCCCGTCGGATCGATGTCGACATTCAGGATGCTCGCCGAGCGCGTGACGATTTTCGAGAGCTCCTGCGGCGTGTAAAGCTCCAGGCGCAGCGTGACGCCGAAGCGGTCGCGCAGCGGCGCGGATAGCTGGCCCGCGCGCGTCGTCGCGCCGATGAGCGTGAAGTGCGGCAGATCGAGGCGGATGGAGTTCGCGCTCGGACCCTTGCCGACGATGATGTCGATGGCGTAGTCCTCCATCGCGGGGTACAGGATCTCCTCCACGCTGCGGTTCAGGCGGTGGATCTCGTCGACGAACAGGATGTCCCCCTCGCTCAGATTCGTCAAAAGCGCCGCAAGGTCGCCCGCCTTTTCAATGGCGGGGCCGGACGTGATGCGGATGTTCACGCCCATTTCCTGGGCAATAATGCCCGCGAGCGTCGTCTTGCCGAGGCCCGGAGGGCCGTGCAGCAGCACGTGGTCGAGCGATTCGCCGCGCTTTTTCGCCGCCGCGATGAAGACGGCAAGGTTGCCCTTCGCCTTCTCCTGCCCGATGTATTCCGAGAGCGTCTTCGGGCGCAGAGAGCCCTCCTGCGCGTCCTCGCTCAGAAAAGTCTTGGCCACGATAGGCTCTTCATAAATATCGGTTCCAAAATCTATGCTCAAAATGTCACTTCCTTTAATCAAGCATCGCAGAGTTTGCGCCGCGCGCGGCGCAAACTGAATTCGATCGTGATTTGCCGCGACAGAAGGTGAATTGCCGCAGAGCGGCAAGAGAGGCCGCCCTGGGGCGTGCGCGTGGCAAATCACACCTTGCGCAAAGCGAGTGTCGAATGAGCCCGCCCGCGGCGGCTCACCGAGGCACAGAGCGGCGCGTATTCCTGCTCATCAAAAGTCCTGCGGACTTTTGATGAAGTTACTTTACCATTTTCTTTAAGCTCTGGCGCACGATCTCTTCAAGCGGTAAGTTTTCCACGTCCACGCCCTTCATCGCGACCGCGATGTCCTGCTGCGTGTAGCCGAGCACCGCGAGCGCGGCGGCGGCCTCGACGGCCTTGCTCTTCTCACCCGCAACGATGCCGGGGGCGGTCGGCATACCGATCTCCTGCTGCTCCTTGGTGAGCTTGTCCTTGAGCTCTAAGATGATGCGCTGGGCGATCTTCTTGCCGATGCCCGGCGCGGCGATGAGCGCCTTTTCATCGCCCGTGATGACGGCCATTGCAAGCTCCTGCGGCGTGCAGACCGAAAGTATCGCGAGCGCCGCCTTCGGCCCCACGCCCGAGACGCCGATGAGCTGCTTGAAGCTCCCGAGCTCACCCTGCGTGGCAAAACCGTAAAGGTCAAAGATCCCCTCACCCACGTGCAAATAGGTGTAAAGCTTGCTTGCTTTACCCACTTGCAGCTGTGAGATCGTCGTGCTGGTGGTCTTGCAGGCGTAGCCCACGCCGCCGCAGTCGATCACGGCGAGGTACGGCTCCACATGCGCGACCGTTCCGCTGACATAATAAAACATAAACTGCCTCTCTCCTGCTTAAATGGTCTGCTTGACGTCGTTCCCGCCCACGCGGCTCAGGAGCGACGTGGCGCTGCGCGCGTGGCAGATGGCAATGGCCAGCGCGTCGGCAGCATCGTCGGGCCGCGGCACGGCCTTGAGCTTTAAGAGCCGCTTGACCATGTCCATGACCTGTTTCTTTTCAGCAAGGCCATAGCCGACGACGGCCTGCTTGACCTGCATGGGTGTGTATTCGTAGAGCGGCACGCCGCTCTTTTCTGCGGTACACAGAATGATGCCGCGGCCGTGCGCCACGGCGATGCCGGTCGTGATGTTGTTCGAAAAGAACAGTTCTTCGACCGCGATGGCATCGGGCTTTAACTGCGCGATGAGTTCTTCCATGTCCTGCTCGATCTGCACAAGGCGGCGCGCCAGCGGCAGTCCCGCGGGCGTGGTGATCGCGCCGTAATTCAATAGCTGCGTTCTGCCGCGGTCCGCATCGATCAGGCCAAAGCCCACGATGGCGATGCCCGGATCGATGCCGAGTATCCGCATGCGCATCACCTCCCACGATACTTATTTAGAAATTATATCAAACAACTGTCCGAAATGCAACGAGAAATCACAGCATGAAAAAGGCCGCTCTCCGAGCGGCCTTTCATTCTTCTTTTTATGCCCGCGGGTGCGCCTTCTGATAGACGTCCTTGAGGTGCTTTTTCACAACATGCGTGTAGATCT
>ERZ507065.1385-NODE-1385-length-9703-cov-4.097844_pt1 | contig 9703 bp, 8 predicted proteins | sample MGYA00513785_ERZ507065 | MGnify/ENA metagenome assembly ERZ507065
GTGGAGGAGATCTGCTCCCACGTGGCCATCCTGGAGCGCGGCCGCATGGTGGAGACCGGCACAGTGGAGGCGGTGTTCTCCAACCCTCAGACCGAGGCAGGCCGCCGGCTGGTGTTCCCGGAGGGGGCCAACATCGACAAGTTTCCCGTGGCGGGCGTGGTGCGGGTGGTGTTCAACGGCGGCTCCTCCTACGAGCCCCTCATCGCCTCCCTGGCCATCGACTGCGGCGTGAAGGTGAACATACTGGGGGCCGACACCCGCAACGTAAACGGCAAGGCCTTCGGCTCCATGCTGCTGGGCCTGCCCGAGGATCATGGAGAGGCTGTCCGTGCCATGAACTATCTGAAGGCCCAGAAGGACGTCACCGTGGAGGAGGTGCCCGACTACCATGGATAAATTTATGCAGCAGATGCGCGAGGCCTTTGCCAACGAGGCCCTGTGGAAGGAGTTCCAGACTGGTATCTGGGACACCATCTACTCCACCGTGGCGGCCACTCTGGTGGCCTGCGTCCTGGGCATTATCCTGGGCATTATCCTGGTGGCGGGGGAGGAGGACGGCGTGCGCCCCCTGCCCGGCCCGGTGATGAAGGTGCTCAACTTTGCCATCAACATCCTGCGCTCGGTGCCTTTCCTGATCCTGATGATCATGGTGCTTCCCCTGAGTGAGCTCCTGGTGGGTACCACCATCGGCACTGTGGCCTCCATCCCTCCCCTGATTATCGCCTCGGCCTCCTTCGTGGCCCGGCTGGTGGAGACCTCCCTGCGGGAGGTGGACAAGGGGGTCATCGAGGCCGCCCAGTCCATGGGCTGCTCCCCCTTCCAGATCATCTGGAAGGTGATTTTGCCGGAGAGCCTGCCCTCCCTGGTGGCCAGCTTCACCACCGCATTTATCACCATTCTGGGCTACGGCGCCATGGCTGGCGCCATCGGCGGCGGCGGCCTGGGCAAGATTGCCATCAACTACGGCTATTATAAATACAACTATGCGGTGATGCTCATCGCCGTGGTCTTTATTGTGGTTTTGGTGCAGATTTTCCAGTCACTGGGTACCTCCCTGGCCACCCGGACGGACCACCGCATCACCAACCGGGCTGGGCGAAGAAAGCTCCGTCGGAACGTCAGCCGGCAGATCAACTGGGACAAGCGCAGCCCCGGCGGCATGTGAATTTTGGAGGGGGCGGCAAAGCAGTTGCTTTGCCGCCCCCTCTTTTTTGTGCAGAATATGCGATTGACAGGAGCGCCTTCCGGTTGTAAACTAAGTGCAACCCAAGCGGAACTGAATAACGCCCCTCAAACGCGAGGAAGAGAAGAGTAGCCAGAGAGATACGGCACAGAGAGCCCGGAATGGTGGAAACGGGTACGGAAGGCTTTGGGGAAGATGGTCTCGGAGCGGCGCGGCTGACTGCCACAGGCACAGGCCGCGACGGGAGCGCCCGTCAGCGCGCGGGAGTATGCCAGTACTCCATAAGGCCCCTGTCGTGAGGCAGGGGTGAAGCAAGGTGGTACCACGAAGCCGGAAGGCTCTCGTCCTTGAATTTGGATTCAAGGGCGTTTTTTTGTGCTCTGATTTGGGAATACCACCTCCCTTTGAGGAACAATGAAAAGGAGAAATGCACCATGAAGAAGCTCGCATCCCTGCTCCTGTCCGGCGCCCTGGCCCTCGGCCTGCTGGCCGGCTGCGGCGGCACCCCCGGTACCGCCGACACCCCTGCCGCCCCCACCCAGACCGGCTCCCTGGAGGGCACCACCCTGAAGGTGGGCGCCTCTCCCGCTCCCCACGCCGAGATCCTGGCCGTGGTGAAGGAACTGCTGGCGGAGGAGGGAATCAACCTGGAGATCGTGGAGTTTACCGACTACATCCAGCCCAACACCGCGGTGGAGAACGGCAGCATTGACGCCAACTACTTCCAGCACATCACCTATCTGAACAACTTCAACGCTGAGAATGGCACCCACCTGGTGAGCGTGGCAGATGTGCACTACGAGCCCTTCGGCATCTACGCCGGCAAGACCGCCAGCCTGGAGGAGCTCCAGGACGGCGCGCAGATCGGCGTGCCCAACGACCCCACCAACGGCGGCCGCGCCCTGCTGCTCCTCCAGGAGCAGGGCCTCATCACTTTGAAGGAGGATGTGGGCCTGGAGCCCACCAAGCTGGACATCGCGGAGAACCCCCACAACTATGAGATCGTGGAGATGGAGGCCGCCCAGCTCCCCCGCTCCCTGGGTAGCCTGGACATTGCCGTCATCAACGGCAACTACGCCATCCAGGCCGATCTGAAGGTGGCCGACGCCCTGGCGATTGAGTCCGCCGAGGGCACCGCCGGCACCGCTTATGTCAATGTGCTGGCCGTCAAGGAGGGCCGGGAGAGCGACCCCGCCATCCAGGCTCTGGCAAAGGCCCTGTGCAGCGACGAGGTCAAGGCGTTCATTGACGAGACCTATGCCGGCGCCGTGCAGGCGGTGTTCTAAGGTCCTGTTCACACAGACGGCCCGCGAAGCGGGCCGTCTCATTCGACTAAAATCCTATTGATTTTGTAGGAATTTGGTGGTATACTGCTGAATAGAATCTAAATTATGAGGGAGGTATTACCTATGCAGATTGCAAATACACTGCCCGAGCTGATCGGGAACACCCCCCTGCTTCGGCTGGAGCGGTTTGCCCCCGGGGCAGGGGTGCTGGCCAAGCTGGAGAGCTTTAACCCCCTGTCCTCCGCCAAGGACCGGGCAGGCCTTTACATGATTTTGGACGCCGAGGAGAGGGGCCTGCTCCAGCCCGGCGCGGTGATTGTGGAGCCCACCAGCGGCAACACCGGCGTGGCCCTGGCCTACATCGGCCGCCAGCGGGGGTACCGGGTGGTGCTCACCATGCCGGAGACCATGAGCCAGGAGCGGCGCAGCCTGCTGGCCGCTCTGGGGGCGGAGCTGGTGCTCACCGAAGGAGCCCGGGGTATGGGCGGCGCCATTGAGCGGGCGAAGGAGCTGCTGGAGAGCACCCCCGGCGCGTGGATGCCCGACCAGTTCAACAACCCCGCCAACGCCCGGGCCCACTACGAGACCACCGGTCCCGAGCTGTGGCGGGACACCGACGGCGGCGTGGACGTGCTGGTGGCGGGAGTGGGTTCCGGCGGCACCATCACCGGCGCGGGCCGCTATCTGAAGGAGCAGAACCCCGCCATCCGCCTGGTGGCGGTGGAGCCGGCCGAGTCTCCCGTCCTCTCCGGCGGCCGGCCGGGGCCCCATAAGATCCAGGGCATCGGCGCGGGCTTCGTCCCCGGCACCCTGGACATGGGGGTGGTGGACGAGGTGGTGGCCGTCACCGGCGACGAGGCCTATGCCGCCGCCCGGGAGCTGGCCCGTACCGAGGGGGTGTTGGCCGGGGTGTCCTCCGGCGCGGCGGCCCACGCGGCCCGCATCCTGGCCCAGCGGCCGGACATGCGGGGCAAGACCATCGCGGTGGTGCTCCCCGATACTGGCGAGCGCTACCTCTCTACAGGGCTGTTTGCGTGAATAGAGCGCGGTGGACACAATCGGCAGCATGGCTCCGGCCGCAGGCGTTTTGCCTGTGGCCGGAGCCATATTATGTATGGAGCTGGGCCTCCAGGGCGGCACGGTCGGGGAGCAGATAGTGCTGGCGCGTCTTTTTCAGCAGGCCCTCCCGGCTCAGGCTTTGAAAGCACTGGGACACCACCACCCGGGAGATGCCCAGAAAATCGGCCACCTCCTGGTGGGTCAGCCGGATAGTGAGGCGGACCCCCGCCCCCTCCTCTGTACCGTATGGCTCTGACACGGAGAGCAGGAACTGAATGACACGCCCCCGCACGCTTAGAAAGCTGTCGCGGATCAGCATGCGGCCAAGCACCTGGCTCTTCCGGGCGGAGATCTGGAACAGCTTCAGTGCCAGGGCGGGAGAGGCCTCGGCCCGCCGTTTGAACACCTCCGCCGGGATGCGGAAAATCTGACACGCAGTGACTGCGACGGCCCGGTATTCCCGCGGGCCGCCGAACAGGCACTCGTCCTCTCCCACGGGAATCCCCTCAAAGAGCAGGCAGAGCACCCGCTTTTTCCCGCTGCTGTGGATGCACTCCACCCGGATCTGCCCTGTTTGCAGAAAAATCACCTCGCGGGCCGGGTCGCCCTGCTGATAGAACACCGTGCCCGCCGGGACGGTCTCCGGGCGAAAGCCGTCGGTCAGTCTGTCCCACACGGTGTCCCACGGTTCATTTCCAACGGCGGAGAGGTGTTCCGGAATCCACTGCTTTTCCCAGCGAAGCTCTTTTTCCAATGGTGTTCACCCTTCTCCCGGTTTCTGCGCGCGCAGCCCCCGCACAGATTGGGAGGCGGTTCGTGCGGTTTGCACATGGATACCCAATTTATTTTCTTTATTTTCGCAGAAAATGACGATTTTGTAAAGTGGTTAACAGAAAATTGCGGCGGGGTTTTCTATACTGTATCACGTTGTGCGGCCCGCACGCTGTGGGGCCTGTCAAATCTGGTAAAATGGAAAGGGATGGAGCGAATGAAACGAAGGACAGCGCGCGCCCTGTGCGCAGCGGGCCTAAGCCTGTCACTGCTGGCCGGCTTGGTGCCGGCCATGGCCGCAGGCCCGGCGGAGGTGGCGGATAGCCTCTACATCAACGGCAACATCTACACCGTGGATGAAGACTTCTCCACTGCCACCACTATGGCGGTGAAGGGGGACCGCATCCTGTATGTGGGCGACCAAGCCGGTGCGGAGGCCTATGTGGGTGCGGGAACTGAGATCACCGACCTCGGCGGCAAAACCGTGCTGCCTGGTCTCATCGAGGGACATATGCATGTCAGCAATCTGGGGGAAAACCACCTGAAGCTGGACTGCTACTTTAAATCGAAGGAGGATATTCTGGAGATGGTGCGCCAGGCCGCCAAGGAGGCGGAGCCCGGCGAGTGGATCCAGGGTTCCGGCTGGCTGGATACCCTGTGGGATGAGCCCGGCTTCCCTTCAAAGGAGGAACTGGACGCCGTGGCGCCCAACAACCCGGTCTATCTGCTCCGGGCAGACAACCATATGGGCTGGTTTAACAGCATGGCGCTGGAGATGGCGGGCATTACCAAGGATACCCCAGAGCCTCAGGGCGGCCAGATTCTCAAAACGGACAACGGGGAACTGCTGGGCTGCCTTACCGACAACGCGGCGTCAATGGTCATTAAGGTAATTCCTACCTGGAGTGCTGAGGCACAGAAAAACGCTGTGCTCATGGCTCAGGAGGAGCTGTTCTCCTATGGCTTTACCTCTGCCACGGACGCAGGCACAAAGGTCAACTACATCCAGCACTATGAGGATCTCTATGAGAGCGGTGAGCTGAAGCTGCGCATTTACGCCATGCCCATGCTCAACAGCACGGACAGCGCCGAGGCCGGCTACATCCGGGAGCACGGGCCGGTCAACGGCCTGTACGACAACCATCTGAGTATAATGGGTGTCAAGGTGCTGGGCGACGGTGCTCTGGGCTCCCGCGGCTCTGCTCTGCTGGAGGATTACTCCGACGATCCGGGCAATCGTGGTTCCTACCGCTTTACGGACGAGGAGATTTACAACGTGATGAGCCTGGCCTACAACAACGGCTATCAGATCGCGTACCACGCCATCGGCGACGGTGCCAACCACCAGGTGCTGAACACCTACGAGCGCCTGCTGAAGGAAAATCCCCGGGAGGATCCCCGCCTGCGCATTGAGCACTTCCAGGTCGTTACCCCGGAGGATATTGACCGGGCCCTGGAGCTCGGCATCCTCACCGCGATGCAGTTTACCCATGCCACCTCGGACCTGTCCATGGCGGAGGACCGCCTGGGCCCCGAGCGTATTCAGACGGCCTACGCCTGGCGCACCGTTCTGGATAAGGGCGGCATCATTATCGGCGGCTCTGACGCGCCGGTGGAGATGGTCAACCCCTTCCACGGCCTGTATGCCGGTGTCACCCGTATGACCCGCGCCGGTGAGCCGGAGGGCGGCTGGTACGCCAACCAGAAGGTCACTCGTGAGGAGGCGCTGCGCGCCTTTACCATCTGGGCCGCCTATGGTCAGTTTGAGGAGGATCTCAAGGGCTCTCTGGAGCCCGGCAAGCTGGCCGACTTTGTAGTGATCGACCGGGACTACATGACCTGTCCTGAGGAGGAGATCAAGGATATTCAGGCCCTGATGACAGTCTCCGGCGGCGAGGTGGTCTATACCAAGGACACCAGCGAGCCTACGATTCTCTGGCAGGGGAAGCCGGTTACCCTCCTGTCTGGGGCGCTGATTGAGCAGCCCGGCACCATTTATGCCTCCGCCTCGGATCTGGCGGGCAACATCAGCGCGGTTCTGGAGCAGGGAGAGGGCACTGTGACCGTGACCTGCGGTGAGCAGTCGGCGGAGCTTCCCGTCAAGACGGTGAATGGGGCAGACTATGTCCCTGTTCGTGCCTTCTTTGAAGGCATCGGCTATGCGGTGACCTGGTGCCCGGACAGCCGGACGGTATCAACCTCCCGCATGAGCACGGCGGACACCTCTGAGGCTGCGGCTCAGCCCCCTGTGGACGAGTACAGCTTTCAGCTCGGCAATTTTGACGGCACCGTGGGCGCCTTCTGCGATGTAATCATGACCGGAGCCAAGGAGCTGGCGTTCAGTGATCCCTTTGATCCCGAGGACGAACCCCTTCTTACATCCTATGTGGCGAAAAAGTGCGAGGGATACGGTGTAAAGTACTACATCGACAAGGATCTTCTTCTGACCAAGCTGTTTTCCACTGTGGAGATGGATGGTCAGTGGGTCTATATCCTCTATGCCGACGACGCAGTGCTTCAGGAGTATCTGGAGCTGAAGCAGGAGGAGAAAGACATGATTGCAGCAGGAACCTACACAGAGAAGGCCCAGATCGACCTGGCTACCCGGTATGGCAAGCTGATGGGCTATAGCGATGCTCATATTGCTGCCAGCATCGCAGGGGCGTAATCCAGACAATCAGAGCCGCCGCACTGGAAATCAGTACGGCGGCTCTGATTTATTTTGGGCTGTTCTACGCGTTATGTCCGGGGCACTTCTCATGATAGCGGCGCACGAGGTCGGCCAGAGTCAGGCGGTCCACCACGCTGGAGACGGCGGCCTGAATGTCCCGCCACACCTCTACGGTGACGCACCGGTCGGCCCGGTTGCAGCGGCAGGTATCGTCCTGATCCACACAGCTCACCGGCGCCAGATTGCCCTCCAGCACCCGCAGAATCTCCCCCACGGTGTACTCCTCTGGCTCACGGGTGAGGAGGTAGCCGCCCCCCGCGCCCCGGACCGAGCGAACCAGCCCGGCCCGGGAGAGCTGAGTTACAATCTGCTCCAGATATTTATCGGAAATCTCCTGCCGCTGGGCCACATCCCGCAGCGGAACTGCCGCGCCATGGCTGTGAAGGGCCACATCCAGCATGAGGCGGAGCGCATAACGGCCTTTCGTGGAAATTTTCATGCACATCCCTACCTTTTCTGACAAATATAATACCATGGAACAGGTAGGATTTCAAGTGAAATTTCCACTTGACTTTCGCGCCAAAAAGTGCTAAAGTGCTCTACAAGAGGAGCGTGAGAGGTTCATGCGCAGGTACGTCGGTTATGGATACGGCTATTACCGCTGCTATTTTGCCAGCGGTCTGTTTGCCTGCCCATAACCGGCCTGTCAGGAATCTTCCGGCGCTCCGCAGTTGGAGCCGATGGAACCCGCGGCCGCCTTTGGGCGGCTGCGGGTTCTTTGTTTGTGAAAGGAGTCAGAATATGGTTGTCATTATGAAGCGGGAGTTTACCCCGGAGCAGTTGGAGGCCGCCGTACACACCATGGAGGAGGGCGGCGTCAAGGTCATGGTGTCCAAGGGGGCGGAGACCACCATCCTGGGCGCGGAGGGCAACGCCGAGCACATCGACCAGGAGAAGCTGTCCCTGCTGCCCGGCGTGGAGCGGGTCATGCGGGTCACGGAGCCCTATAAGAAGGCCAACCGGAAGTACCACCCGGAGGACACGGTGATTGAGCTGTCCAATGGCCGCAGCGTGGGCGGGAACCGGCTGGCGGTGATCGCCGGGCCCTGCTCGGTGGAGAGCGAGGCGCAGATTGTGGGGGTGGCCCAGGCGGTAAAGGCCAGCGGCGCCGCCGCCCTGCGGGGCGGCGCCTTCAAGCCCCGCACCTCCCCCTATGCCTTCCAGGGTATGGGCAACGACGGCATCCGCCTGCTCCAGGAGGCAAAGGAGGCCACCGGCCTGCCCATCGTCACCGAGATCATGTCCACCGACAACGTGGAGATGTTCGAGATGTGCGTGGACGTGATTCAGGTGGGAGCCCGGAACATGCAGAACTTCGACCTGCTCAAGCAACTTGGCAAGACCTCCAAGCCCATCCTGCTCAAGCGGGGCCTGTCCTCCACCATTGAGGAGTGGCTCATGAGCGCCGAGTACATCATGGCCGGGGGCAACCACCGGGTCATCCTCTGCGAGCGGGGTATCCGCACCTTTGAGACCTATACCCGCAACACCCTGGACCTCTCCGCCGTGCTGGCGGTGAAGCAGCTCTCCCACCTGCCGGTGGTGGTGGACCCCTCCCACGCCTGCGGCAAGGCGTGGATGGTGGAGCGCATGAGTCTGGCGGCGGTAGCCGCCGGGGCGGACGGCCTCATCATCGAGGTGCACAACGACCCGCCACACGCCCTCTGTGACGGGGCCCAGTCCATCACCCCGGCCCAGTTTGACACCCTCATGGGCAGGCTGACCGCCCTGGCCCCCTGCGTGGGGCGGGAGCTGTGACCGGCCCTCAGTAAAGAAGAGGAGTGCGCGATGAAACAAACGATGCTGATTGTGGGCCTCGGTTTAATTGGCGGCTCACTGGCCCTTGCCCTGAAGGGCTTTGAGGATTTCGAGATTGTGGGCGTGGACGTGTCCCAGCCCACCCTGCGCTACGCCGCCGAGCACGGTGTGGGCGACCGTGTGACCGAGGACGCCGCCGCCGAGCTCCCCCAGGCCGACGTGGTGGCCCTGGCCCTCCACCCCCAGGGGATCGTGGACTTCCTGGCCCGGTATCGGGATGCGTTCAAGCCGGGGGCCCTGGTGTGGGACGTGTGCGGCGTCAAGACCGCTATTTTGGAGGCGGCCCAGGTGCTGCCCGGTACAGTGGATTTTATCGGCTGCCACCCCATGGCGGGCACCGAGTTCTCCGGCGTGGAGCACGCCTTTGCGGAGATGTTCCGGGACTCCCACTTCCTGCTGGTGCCCCGGGATGACAGCAGGCCGGAGCACATTGCCCTGCTGGAGCGGCTGGCGGCCTATATCGGCTGCAAGGACGTATGCCGCACCACCGCCCAGGCCCACGACGCCCTGATCGCCTACACCAGCCAGATGATGCACCTTATCGCCGTGTCGGTGTGCGACGATCCGGAGCTCTTTCAGTGCAGGGGCTTCGAGGGCTCCTCCTTCCGGGGCTGTACCCGGGTGGCGGCCCTGGACGTGGGGTTGTGGACACAGCTCTTCTCCCTCAACCAGCCCGCCCTGCTGGCGGCGGTGGACCGGCTGCTGGACAACCTCCAGTCCTACCGGGACGCGCTGGCCTCCGGAAACCGGGCGGCCCTGGCGGAGAAGCTGGCCCACTCCGCCGCCCGCAAGCGGGAGATGGATCTGCCCGGGCCCGATCTGCTGGCATGACAAAAAGGCAGATCGGAAGAGCGT
>ERZ507065.1394-NODE-1394-length-9629-cov-3.001776_pt1 | contig 9629 bp, 10 predicted proteins | sample MGYA00513785_ERZ507065 | MGnify/ENA metagenome assembly ERZ507065
TTGCAGACATCCATCAACCAGATGTCAGCAGACGGTACCAGGATATCCTACGTCACATCCAGGAGCCGGGAGCTGGGACAGTATATGGCCCAGACGCTGGATGAGGAATGGACCCGGATGCGGGGCATGGAGATACAGGCAGTGGGTATTGCCAGCATTACCTACGACGAGGAATCCCAGAACCTGATTAATCTGAGGAACCGGGGCGCTATGATGAGTGATCCGTCAATCAGGGAGGGGTATGTGCAGACCACCATTGCGGAGGGGCTCAAAAACGCGGGATCCAACGACAGCGGAGCTATGGCCGGCTTTATGGGCATGGGGATGGGAATGCAGATGGGCGGTGGCTTCATGGGCGCGGCATCCAACACCAACATGCAGCAGATGCAGATGAACCAGGCCCCGGGCCAGATGCCCGGAAATACCGGAATGCCGGGGATGGGAGGCCAGCCGGCGGGAGGTCAGCCAGCGGGCAATCAGCCGATGGGAGGCCAGCCGGCGGGAGGTCAGCCGATGGGAGGCCAGCCAATGGGTAATCAGCCAATGGGAAACCAGCCATCGGGCGTCCAGCCGGCCGGAAGCCAGTGGGCTGTGCCCAACCAGATGGCCGGAATGCAGCCGGGCAGCGCGGGAATGGCCGGCCAGATGCCCGGAACACAGCCGGGCAGCGCATGGACCTGCCCCGGCTGCGGGACCTCTAATACGGGTAAGTTCTGCGGCGAGTGCGGCCATCCCCGTCCCGATACACCGTGGACCTGTGCCTGCGGAAACATCAATACAGGAAAATTCTGCAGCGAATGCGGGAAACCAAGGCCTTAAATGCTGTGATTACAGGAGAGAGAGAATATGGCAGCCATAACCTACAAATGCCCCAACTGTGACGGCGGCCTTGTATTTGACCCGGCTTCACAGAAATATCACTGCGAATACTGCCTGTCTGATTTTACCCAGGAGGAACTGGAAAGTCTGAGTCTGGAACTGGTGCGCAGGAAAGCGGAACACCAGGAACCGGGACTCCAGGAACAGGACCGCCGGGAACAGGAGCGCCGGGAGCCGGGCGGTGCAGGGGCACAGCCGGTACTTTATACCTGCCCCAGCTGCGGCTCCCAGATTGTGACGGATGAGACCACCGCGGCCACCTTCTGCTATTACTGCCATAATCCGGTGGTACTGGCAGGACGGCTGGAAGGGCAGTTCAGGCCGGATTATGTGATTCCCTTCCAGATAGACAGGCAGAAGGCAGAGGAGATTTTTTCCCAGTGGATAGGGAGAAAAAGGTATGTGCCGGAGGCATTTTACAATAAGAAGCAGATTGAGGGCATGAGCGGGGTTTATTTCCCGTATTGGCTTTACAGCTGCCGGGTGGACGGGGAGCTGGACGCCCAGGGGACTAGGCTCAGGACGTGGGATACCGCAGGCATGAGGTATACGGAGACAACGGTATACGACGTAAAACGCCAGGGAACCATGGAGGTGGACCATGTGGCCAGAAATGGCCTGAGAAAGGCCAACCGGCAGCTGGTGGACAGTGTGCTTCCATACAGGATGAATGAAAAAGAGAATTTCTCCATGGGTTATCTTTCCGGATTCCTGGCCGAGAACCGGGATATGGAAAAGGAACAGTTTGTGCTGGACGTGCAGACAGAGGTCAGGCAGTTTGCCCTTCAAAGCCTTCAGGACCAGGCCGGGAGCTACAGCAGTATGCAGGTACGCAAAAAGGAAGCAGGCATACGGGATGAGAAATGGAGTTATGCCCTGCTTCCCGTATGGACCCTTACATATAATGACAAGGCCAGGGGAAAGATATACTATTTCGCCCTTAACGGACAGACCGGAAAAATCTGCGGAAAGCTGCCTGTGGACAGGAAGAAGATTATAATTCTCTTTTTCTCTGTGTTCCTTCCGCTGTTTCTATTACTTATGACAGGAGGGTATTTCTTAGGATGACAGGACGCAGAATGGTTAGATGGCTCAGGCTCCTGGCAGTTTCGGCGGCCGTGGTGTGGCTGGGAGTCTGGAGCGGAGCGGGAAACATACTGGATTCCCGGGCACAGGAATCCGGGGTATATCACAAGTCCCAGACCTATGATAAGGCTCAGAACCGCAAGAATGCCCGGAGACTGTTCGACGGAGCGGGCCTTATGACATCAGAGGAAGCCGGAACCCTGGAGGAACGGATTGCTCAGTGCAGGAAAAAGACCGGGATGGACGTGGCTGTGGTCACTGCTTATAATGACGGAAGCCATACAGCCAGGGAATATGCAGATGATTTTTACGACCAGAACGGCCTGGGCACAGGCAGGAAAGCCAGCGGCGTACTGTTTCTGATTTATATGGACAGCCCCGGCAGCTATGGAGGCGAGAGCTATGTGTCCACCACCGGGAATATGATACGGATTCTCACAGACCAGCGAATCGAACAGATACAGGATGATGTGGCCTATTCCCTGAAAACCCGTGATTATGCCGGGGCGGCAGCTGAATTCCTGAAGGATGTGGAGTATTATGTGGACAGGGGAATACAGAGGGGACAGTATAATTACGACACGGAAACAGGGGAAATCAGTATCTACAGAAGCATTCGCTGGTATGAGGGAGTGTTTGCATTCCTGGTGTCAGCCGGGGTGGCAGGTTCGGTGTGCATGGGAGTGAAGCGGCGTTATTCCATGGAGCCCACCGGGCGGGAGAGAGCAAACAGCCTTTTGGCCTACCGTGCAGATGCCAAATTTGCCTTTGGGGACGCAGGAGATAATCTGATTCGCAAATTTGTTACATCGGCCCCTATACCAAGGCCCTCACAGAATCATTCATCCGGAGGTTCAGGACGAAGCTCAGGGCGAAGTTCCACCCACCGGTCCAGCAGCGGAAGAAGCCACGGAGGCGGGGGCAGAAGATTTTAGAGGAATAATAAATGTGTTTTATGCACATTTTAAGGGTATGCGCGATATAATAAGGTATAGATGTGATTCAGAAAAATACCTTCTATCTGGTTGTGCCGCGCATCCAGCTGGTGCTTTAATCATAGATTACAGGGCAACCTGGGCGGTGATGACGTGTTGCAAGCGTTATTACCGTTTACATAGCCGGCATTATCTGATAAAATGAAACAGGAAGGGCACTCCCTTAAAGGGACGCCCTTTTATTGCTGTCAGGAGTTTGATTACCGGGAAGGAAGGGATATCCATGAATTACACCTATATCCTCACCTGTGCGGACGGAACGTATTACTGCGGCTGGACCAATGACCTGGACAAGCGTCTGAAGGTCCATAACCAGGGTAAAGGAGCCAAGTATACCAAACCCAGACGTCCGGTGGTGCTGTCCTATTATGAGGCCTTTGAGACAAAGCAGGAGGCCATGCGCAGGGAATATGCCATTAAACATATGAGCAGGACGCAGAAGGAACATCTGATAAGGGAGACAAGTCCCCTGAGGGCAGGCTGCCTTATGCCACAAAGCGGTACATCATCACATAGTGGCAGAGGCTTCCGCCCATAACAAAGAGATGGAAAATCTCATGGGAACCAAAATACCGGTGGCGGGAGTTGAAGAATGGAAGCTTCATGGCGTAGATGATACCGCCGGCCGTATAGATGATACCGCCTGCCAGGAGCCACATAAAGCCTGCTCTGGGCATGGAGCTTAATATTTTGGTTATAGCCAGTATGCACACCCAGCCCATGGCAATGTAAATCAGGGACGAGAACCATTTGGGGCATGTAATCCACAGTGCGTTGATGAGGATACCCACAATAGCAATACCCCACACCAGCGTCAGCATGGTCCAGCCGGTTTTGTCGCCCAGGACAATCATGCATACCGGAGTATAAGTGCCTGCTATCAAAATGAAAATCATCATATGGTCTATCTTGCGGAGCAGCTTATTAATCTTAGGGGAGATATCCAGGGTATGGTATATCGTGCTGGCCGCATAAAGGCCAATCATGCTCAGAATGAAAATTGCCAGTGCGCTGATGCGCATATGTCCGGAGTCATGTCCTGCCTTTGAGAGCAGCGGTATGGCTGCGATGATAGCCAGAATCATAGCAATGAAATGGGTCAATGCGCTGCCGGGATCCTTAACCTTGGTAATCCCGCGTTTTAATTTTGCTGTCATAGTATCCAGCCTCCTTTTATTAAAAACACAGTACAGTTTAATCAAAACCCTGCAATGTAGTTTTAAATACTACATATGTTTGTATTATATACTATACACCTAAGACCAGAAATATGCAATACTTTTTAAGAATTACTTTGAGTATAAAACTAATTTCTGAATATAATCAACCGTGCGTAGGGAGAATCATGGTATAAACAAAAGCGTTTCTTTAGAATCATCTGTACAGGAAACAGACGGATAAGCGAGGTCGAGGTATGATACCAATATTATATGAAGATAAAGATATTATAGTAGTGCAAAAACCGGCGGGATTGGAGTCCCAGGTATCCAGGGGATTTGCGCCGGATATGGTAAGTGAGATACGCCGCTATCTACATAATCCACAAGATATCCACAGCCGTCCACAGGGAGCATCCACAGCCCAGCCGTCCTATGTGGGGGTTATCCACAGACTGGATAAGCCGGTGGAGGGAATCATGGTATATGCACTGAACCAGAAATCCGCAGCATCATTAAGCGCCGCTTTGCAGGCCGGAAAAATAAAAAAATCATACTTGGCAGTGGTTTGTGGAAAACCTGTGGATAAACAGGGGACATATGTGGATTATCTGCGCCACTACAAGGAAAACAACACATCAAAGATTGTGGATAAGTCCGACGAAAACAGCAAAAAAGCAGTTCTTAATTACAGGGTTCTGGAAGTTATCAACAACCCCAAAAACCAGGAGCAGATAGTATCCCTAATAGATATAGAGCTGCTTACAGGAAGGCACCACCAGATAAGGGTACAATTTGCCGGACATGCAACTTCCTTGTATGGAGATGAACGATATGGAGGCGGGTTATCCACAAAATCCACAGCCGGGACTGTGGACAGAGCAAGGAAAAAAACGGGATTTGGGGATGGACGCCAGCCTCTGGCCCTGTGCGCCCGCAGGCTGGCATTTCCACATCCGTCCGGCGGGAAAAGGATGGAATTTGCCATGGTTCCGTCGTCGGGAGCCTTTGCCTGGTTCCCGGACAGGGCCCGGAAACTGATTTCCGCACAGGAATGTGGCAAATGCCATAAAGAAGTATGACAATCTGTCAGTATATGCTTAAAAAATTTCCATAAAGGCCATTGTTTGGCGGTTTATTTTCCATATCCGTGACATTGACAAAAAAAGGGGGCTGCCGTATAATCCCCATTGACACTGGAAATCGGATTGAAATTAGGGAGGAACTAACATGGCAAGACCAAAGAGGACTGTGGCAGCGGCAGCGCAGACAGGCGCCGCGCAGAACAGGACAGCAGAGGTTAAGAAGACAGCAGAGGTTAAGAGTACAGCAGAGGTTAAGACAGCAGAAGATGTTAAAAAGGCAGATGAGCCCGCGGTTAAAGAGGCAGTGAAAGAGACTGTGAAGAAACCTGCGGCAGCTGCGAAGGAAGAAATAAAGGAAACAGTAAAAGAGACTGTGAAAGAGACTGTAAAACCGGAGATTGAGAAGAGCGTTGTAGTGGAGTTCGGCGGCAGGCAGGTAGCTGCAAAGGATGTGCTGGCGCAGGCAGAGAAAGCATATGCGAAGACTCATCCGGGAACCGTAATCAAGTCCATGGAGCTGTACATATCACCGGAACAGAATGCAGCCTATTATGTGGTAAACGGCGAGGGTTCAGACGATTTTAGAATCGACCTGTAGAGTAAAAAATGGCCTTATATAAATAGGGTCATTTTTTATTTGACCTTTTCTGGAAATTCTGTTTTTTAACCCATCTCTTCTAATCCATCTCTTCTAACCTCTCTCTTCTAAACCCCTTCCCTTAACTCCTCCCAGGAAACTTATGCTGGCCGTGAACACACCGCCTTCATATTCATAGGTAAGCTGGCCGCCGTATTCCTGCGCAGTGGCAGATGCCCTGTTAAGTCCAAGGCCGTGAAGCCGTCCATCCTGTTTGCGTGAGATTAGGGCGCCGTTTTTGACACGGGGAGGTGCGGGCGATGAGTTGGAAATATCTAAGAAGAGCATTTCCCTGGCCTTTCTCATCTTAAAGAGAATCCAGCCCTGTCCATCAGGCATGGAATGGGCGGCTTCATAGGCATTGTCCAGGAGGTTGGCAAAGAGACTGCATATATCCTGGTCCTTCATGGGGCGCAAATCAACGGCGTCCGCCTGTACGGTAAAGGTTATATGGGACTGGCCGCAGCGGTTTCTGGTATGATTTAAAAGCACATCCAGGGTAGAAGTGCCGGTCCAAATGGAGGGAGCCAGGCGCTCCAGGGGAATGCCCAGCTGGCCGATATAATTCCGGGCTTCCTGGTATTTTCCTTCCTTCAGCATGGTGTCCATGACTAAAAGGTGGTTCTTCAGGTCATGGGAAAGGGACTGCTGTTCCTGTTGAAGCTGCCTGACCATTTCGTATTCCTGGCGCACCATCTGGTCCTTCAGTTCAAGGATGCTTCTGAGCTCATGCTCTTTCATGTAATTAGAATAAAAGAGCAGGAGGAAGATAAAGCACAGCACCATGATAAGGCACAGGCTCCAGCTGAACAGGGTAATCACGGAGATATCCTGAAGGGTGACCACTGACAGGAAGGTAATGCCCAGAATGCCCAGAAGGGAAATGGTGAACAGCATCCGCGGGCTGTAGAGCAGTCCCCCCTTAAAGGCGCGTCTGATAAGCATATATAACAAAAACAAAAGAGCGGTATCCGCAGCCAGGTAAATACACCGCAGCAGAGACAGCTGGTTCAGGATAAACTGCGCAAACTGGCGGTTGCCGGCAATGACCCCCATGACGGACATGCAGAAATAATTGATCACGTACAGGCACAGAATATAAAAGCTAACAAGGGACACTGCATAAAACAGATTCACCTGGAACAGTACCACCGTGGTCATACAGATATAAAATACAAACCAAAGAGTGGATATCATAGGGTCCATGCCCAGTATATCCATGGCCCGGACAGAGCCCACCAGGACCAGGGACAGGATAAAAAACGGCACCTTTCCACGGAGCCGATCCGGCAGGAACAGCCCCACGAAGCCATAGCAGAGCCACGCTTCAATGAAGTCTGAACATAATTCAAACATCTGGTACATGGACTGATACCAGTGGTTCATAGCCATAGCATTTTCCTCCAATACCTTGTTATAGCTTCACGGGTTTCCTTAAGGCGGTTCCGGCTGACCGGAAGGGCAGAGCCGTTGTCCAGGTAAATCTGTTCGCCCTCCAGTTTCTCCACATGAAACAGGTTCACGATATAGCCCCGTTCCACCATGAGAAAACTGCCTGTATGGTCCAGCTCCTCCAGTACCTGGGCCAGTGGTTTTCGCACAGGAATCTCCACGGCTTTTGCGGCTATTACGGAATATTTCTGCTGCTTATAGACATAGATGATATCCTCCACGGCTATTTTCTGAATCCGCCTGGCTGATTCGATGATATAAGTATCTGAAGAGCTTTGCTTTAAAATCCGGCAGGCATCCTTAAGGGCCAGGGGCAGGCAGGTTTCCATCTCAGACTTGGGAATGTAGCGGAAAACAGACAGTTCATATGCCTTTACCGCGTACTGGGTGTGGGAGGTGATGAAAATAATCAGGGACAAGGGAAGATGGCGGCGCAGGGATGCGGCCAGGCTCATTCCGTCCTTTTCAGGCATTTCAATATCCAGCAGCAGAAGGTCAAAGTGGGCGCCCTCCTCCACATCGTAAAGCAGCTGGCCGCTGCTGGTGTAAAGCACTGTTTCCGGGGACGGGGATATGTCCCTGGCATGGTTTGCGATGACATGGCTAATCTGCTGTGTAAAGCAGGGTTCATCGTCACAGACAGCAATTCGTATCATACTCATAACTCCTTAATTTTTAACAGCCCTTTTTATGATTTCTCTGCTGATGTCCCGGACCGGACCGGAGCAGATGTAGTCATCATCGTCATACAGGAAACGGTGCAATTCTTCCACATTGGATTCCAGGGTGCTGGGAATGACCACGCTGCCTATCTTTCCCAGGCTTGCGGTGGTCTGTTCAAAAGGAAATCCGGCCGTACCGTTTATGTGATAGTTTTTTATATTATATGCAATATCCATAAACTCTTCCTCGCTTATGCTGGTCATGATTTGAGGCGCCACTGTATGGAATACCTGAATCAGGGTGGAAATATCTGCCTTCCTGGCATTGTCAAATACCTGCTCAATAACAGAACGCTGCCGTTCGGTCCTCTTAAAGTCTGTGTCCATCTGCCTCAGACGCATATAGGCAACAGCCTGAACACCATCCAGGTGCTGCATGCCGGGTCCTTCCAGATGGGTGGAGGGGATTCCTGTGATGTTCACTGTCTCCGTGATAAAAGCATTGATATAATAGAACTCCGCCTTGGACAGTTCTATGTCCACGCCTCCCAGAAGGTTGATGGCATCCGCTGCGCTGTTCCAGTTAAAGGACACGAAATCCTCCACCTTCATATCCAGGTTTGTGTTAATGGCAGAGATATTGCCGGAAGGGCCCCGGAGAAAGTAGGATTGGTTCAGTTTTCCATATCCGCTGTTTGCGGTGTCATTCATCAGAAATGTGTCGCGGTATAATGATACAAGGCGTATTTCACCAGTATCCCTGTTGATGGAGCACAGCATCTGTACATCGGCATTGTTTTCTTTTCCGAGTTTTCCGTTGCGGCTGTCCACGCCAAAGACAGCAATGGTCCAGTATCCGCCCAGCTTTTCCCGGGTCTCTGTGTCCAGGTTTTCATTGGTCATGGCGGAGGCCAGCTCCGGTTCATCCTCCGGCCGGGTAATATTGATGGATCCGGCCATCTTTGTAATGTAGAGAAGGCCGGAGCAGAGGGCGAAGAGCAGTGTGGACAGCAGGATGATACCTGCCTTTTTTAAAATGGTTTTCCAGTTAAGGTTCATGGGTGCAGCTCCTTTCAGTGAGAATGATGCGGTTTCCCGGTATGCCGCTGTACTCAGTACTGATGGTTCCATTATAGCATTGAATGGGGGGATGTGTGGAATTTGTCCGCGAATGGGAGGAAATGGGGCCTGAATGTGGGAATGTGTTTTGTAAAATCATGCTAAAAATGTTGTTGGATTTTGCAGGGATAGTATCAGTCAGAAGTGCAGACATCTATCCTGTGTACAGAAAAATACTGCTGTTTATACAGACGGGTCAGGAGAAAATATTAGGAATGTCCTTTAGTGACGATGCTAAAATTTAAAAGGCTGGTAAAAGCAGTATAAAACATGCTAATACCAGTCTTTTAGAGTTATTCATAATATACTTGCAGAAACTATGGAAAACCATAACCTTCATATCAAAAATCAATGTTGTCAGGATCAGGACCAGTCCTTCCTGTTTCTCCAAGTCCTGTTATCTGCAGGCATTCCTCCGGTGTCAGGTTAAAATCAAATATATCTGCGTTCTGGGCCATTCTTTCCAGATTCAGAGACTTGGGAATCGGCAGGATATCCTGCTGTAACTCCCAACGCAGAGCTGTCTGCGCGGCAGTCTTATAATACCTCAGTCCGAT
>ERZ507065.1397-NODE-1397-length-9589-cov-3.810782_pt1 | contig 9589 bp, 6 predicted proteins | sample MGYA00513785_ERZ507065 | MGnify/ENA metagenome assembly ERZ507065
GTGCTCTTCCGATCTGGCAACCTGGCCATCGTAGAAATAGAGCCCGGGTACTGCGTAGTTTGATTTTGGAAATTGTGGTTTTTCCTCAATGCCAATTACTCGATTCCTAGAGTCAAATTCAACGACACCAAATGCTCGCGGATCCTTAACTGGGTATCCGAATACAACTGCGCCGCCTTGTTGTTCAACGCTGCTTTTCGCAGAATTGATAACCTTAGAAAGCGACTGACCATGAAACAAGTTATCGCCAAGAACGAGCGCGCAAGACTCTCCTGCCAGAAATTCGCGACCAATAATAAAAGCGTCAGCAAGGCCTCTAGGTTTCTCTTGAACAGCGTATTCGATCTCCATCCCAAGATCGGAACCATCACCTAAGAGCGTCTTATAAGATGCCAAATCAGATGGATTTGTAATTATTAGAACTTGCCTAATACCAGCAAGCATAAGAACAGATATTGGATAATAGATAAGTGGCTTGTCGTAAATGGGCAACAGCTGTTTATTGACAGCTTTAGTAATAGGATGAAGGCGCGTGCCAGACCCTCCCGCAAGAACGATACCTTTCATTCGAATCACTCCCCAATCAATTAACGTTATTCAGGCGCTCGCTATTTGAATAAACACGATTGACAAAGCGGGCAATAGGCTCAGGCCAGAGCTCACGTAAAATCAACAGTGTTTCACCTGTGCGAATGTTTTCATTGAGGTTTTTAGAGGTAGCTGAATCTGCGTAAATCCTATGACCCATGAGAATTTCAGGAATATAACAGAAGCGCCCGTTGGTGGACGACAGCTTTACCCATGTTTTGTAGTCACAACTATCGCGAAGCGTCGTATCGAACACGCCTGGTCCCAATAGTTCCTTATTTAAAGTAACCGAAGGGCAGCATATGGGACATCCAAATCTGAGCACGGTCTTTTTTAAGAGCACCGTACCGTTACCAGGCAAAAGAAACAGTTGATTCATAATGCGCTTAATGGCAAGCATAAAATTCGAATTTATCCGCGAACCATTTCTAATCTCATAGTAATCAGTGAACGAAATGTATACGTCGTTTTCCATATAACGATTAAAGCAATCAATTGTTTTCTCTAGAAATGTTGGAGAATAGCAGTCATCCTGATGGGCAATGGTAACAAGCTTTGAATTAACGCTGTCGTAGCCAAAGTTCCAATCATCACCTGCGTAATGGGGATTGGGGTTAATAATCATTTTAACGCCACACTCAGAACAAACACTTTCAATATATGGAGACGGAGTTGATGTTGAGACAACAACATTCGAGGGCACCGTCTGATTCTGAAGCGACTGTATTGTTTTTGCCAAAAACGGATTATCCTTATAGGCACAAACAACAAATGAATGATCAGCCGAGCTGTATGACATCTTAGGCAATCTCCAAAATTGAGTTGATCTTCGTAGCATCTCCCCAAACAGCAGGAGAGTCATAGGGGCGATCCGGATAAGCACCGTAGTCCAACCTAATATCCAAATGATGCTCTTCAATAAAGGACTCAATCTTGTCTCCTAGGGAAACCGGAACCCCAGAACAACAGTTAATTATCCCATTGATTTTATCTTGCATAACGACGGCTGCAATTTGTTCTGCCAGGTCATCAACAGAAATAAAATCATATTTATTTTTCCCCGAAGTAAACGGGAATTTCGATTCGCCAGCAGCGTTGGCCCGAAGCAGCTTCCCGAAAATGGAATTTGAGTTAATATCATCTCCGTAGATATAAAAACCTCTAATCCACTGGCAAATTACCCCTCGATCTTTCGCATACGAAAAAAACGCCTGCCTCAATGCGTTCTTACCAATACCGTATAGACTCTGGGGGTTGCATGGGGTTGTCTCGTCAATAGCGCCTTCCCAGTACCCCACTTCATGCATGGTGCCCATGCCACACACTTGTTTAACACCAAAATCAACAGCGCGCATCAAGAAGTCATAATGGTTTGGCATATCGTCCAAATGGGATGAAGCGTTATGATCGAATCCGTTTCTCCAGGCCAAATGAAGCAAGACGTCGGGAATAGCGCCGATAGATTCGAAGCCAAACCCAGAAGATAGAATATCTACTTCGATATAACGAAAATGCGAGCTATTGCTGAAAGTGTTGGAACCAGAGCGATCGACTGCAATAACATCGACATCGGCATCAAGTCGACTCAAGCTATCTACTACGTGCTTACCGATATATCCATTAGCACCAGTAACCATAATCAATTTCGACACTATTTGCCTCACTCAATACTCTAAGTACAATATATATAGACTTTTTTAGAATAGCAGAACGGAGAGAACCAATGTTTATATGCGGCAATAATTACACCATTGGAGAGGTGGGAAAACTCATCTATTCAACAATTAAAACAAGGTTATTCTTTCCTGGAGCACGTCTAATTAGAAGCCCCTTTTATATTCGAGGAAAAAAGAGGGTAAGCTACGGAATGGGATTTTCGACCGGATACGGTTGTCGTTTTGAAGCAATCCCAACTGCGAAAAACGACTCTAAAATAAGAATCAAGATCGGCGATAACGTTCACATCGGCGATCGAGTTCACATTGTCGCCCTTGACGCTGTGTCCATAGGAGACAATACGCTCCTGGCATCTAATATTTTCATTAGCGATTGTAATCACGGTAGGTACTCGGGCGCCAATCAGTCCTCACCTACTGCACCTCCAGACGAACGCGAGCTTCACGGTTCGCCCGTCAGCATCGGCAATAATGTTTGGATTGGAGAGAATGTTTGCGTTTTGGCTGGCGTAACGATTAGAGACGGTGCAATAATTGGTGCAAATTCCGTAGTTACTAAAGACATCCCCGCTAACACCATCAGCGTAGGGGCACCCGCTAGGGTTATCAAACAATTCGACAGTACACTCAACCAGTGGAGTTCAATTATCCCCTAGAATTAAAACATTTGAACACGAATATGAGATCGCGTCGAAAATGTTGGTGTAAGGGTGACGCCCGAGCGACCGTTTAACGAAGAACGGCCTTCATCATAGAATCTGAAATCACCACAACAACAGGTTCTAGGAAAGGACGAAGACCGGTATGAAAATCTTATCAGACCCAACGCCGGACATGCTCGCCATGCCTCGTTTTGACGACGACGCCATCGACATGCAGGAGCTGCTTCGCAGACTCGCCGAGCAGGGCGTGAACGCCGCAATGGACGCCGAGACCGACCAGCTGTGCGGCGGCTGGGCGAACAGCCGTAATGGCTACCGGGAGCACGACCTCGCCACCTGCGTCGGCATGCAGACGCCACGCATCCCCAAGCTGCGCTCCGGCAGCTTCTTCCCGGACGACGTGATCGAGCGCCACCGGCGTGTGAACCGCGCCCTCGTTGCCGCCGTCGCCGAGATGTACGCCACCGACACGAGCTGTTAGCGCTAATCTAAAATCAACCACTTTCACAAACGCGTCTCGGCGAATGCGCTAACGCGTTTTCGCCGACCCCTCCTCGACGGTCTTCCTAACCAGATTCATTATGTCCTTGCGCAGCGACTCCTCGTCGACTGATACGATGTTCGCAGACACGGCCCGTGCCCCCTTTGTCAATGATTTGTTGTTTAGCCGCTAGAAATCATATGACGGGGCGCGGGCCGTGTTCCGCCATGCGGTTGTCAATTTGCGAAAGAAATTATGCGTCACCATACCAACATTTCCGACGCGATCAAGTACACTTCTCGCGCACCGGTCGCTCCTCCCCTTAGTGCGTGCCGCACCACCAGAAAGTCATCTTTACTCACTTTAAAGGCTTCAACACGTAGTATTTGCGCAACACAGCCCTCAGTCGAGAGCCCACCCTTGCCTCGATCGTGTTATTGGCCGAAGACGGCGGGACCGTCTTGGCCAGGAAGTAGCCAAGAGGAGTAAATCGCATTCCCATCAACTTCAGCGTCTACAGTGACGATCCTCATATAACCACTTCAAGGTTGCAAGCAACCAGATTACGTCATCATAGGACACACAGTGAACCTCTTCATCATGAATAAAGGCCGGGCCTTGCGGAAGTCAACTTTCTTACGTCTAAAGGACGCTCATCTTCGACCGTAAAGCTCGCTGAAAAACGTCTTATCAATATTTTCAGTAAAAAAAGCGCCGATTTTGTAGCCCGAGAATAATAGTGAGCGTGTCCGGCAAGCTGAGAGAATGGGTTAACTGCTTAATTTATTCGGCTGAGATATGAACCAATTTATAGTATTTAATCGACGGACAAAAAATAAAATGGCCAAGATCAACCCTAATATAAAACTCGTAGACACTGCAAAACTGACGCCATTCGAACCAAAATGATGAATGAAAAATGGTGATATCAAATATGAACACAAAAGCGCTGCCGTTGTAGACAGAAAAGCGCCCCAAGTTTCCCTTATAACGACAAGAAGATCGTACGAGAAAGCAAACAAAGTAGTCAGTCCAGTCGCTATAACGGCAGGAACAAGATAGCTAACGCCTCTGGATATCGACGATCCAAATAACAGCAAAAGCATCTTATCCCCAAACAGTGAGCATGCTAACGAAATCAACATCGTAAACATCACAATGAATGCAGCAACTCTTAAATATTCAACAATAAAGTCTTTATGATTATGTTCATGCCATTTTTCAGCAAATCCCACCATCAGGGGTCCATATAAAAATGATGCAGCTGCTTGGACAAGAACAGTAGGCGTAGCAACAGCAGCATAAACACCAAGTTCCTCTGTTCCTCCAATTTGCGCCAGTTGCTGACGCGAGACTGAAACAACAGCACCAAAAAAAACTGCAGTTAATACAACAGGCAAGTATTGCTTTAGTAGCCTAAAAACTAAAGTTAACTGAATTTTTGGAATAACGGAACCGAAGGAAGATGCATGGCGAGCATCGTATAACCACGTAACAGTTATGCAAAAAAATGAAAGGGAAATAAACGCAACATTAATTGATAATCCAAAATACAAGGGTGCTGAAAAGAACAGTAGTCCTCCTATACCGCGAACCGCCTGAGAAATCCCAATGAAGTCCATTCTTTCGACCTTTTGTTCCATTCCGTAAAACACGGCGCAAAACGCTTCGTCAGCTTTGAAAAGCAACCATAATATTGTTGAAAACATAAGCGACAGGTCAGAAGTTGACAGCATGATATATATAACGATAGGTATAAAAGCAAAGCCCACCGTTACATAACGAAATGCAATGTATTCTGAAGATGATATCTCAGAGGTTAAATCAGAAATCTGAATTGTTCGCATGTTATAAGTTGCAAATGGATAGTAGATATTACCAATTGACATCGCAAAGGCCAGAATACCAGAATTTGCATAATTTCCGGATACTAAAACAACTGTAATTGTCATTAGCCATAGACATGCTTGATATATTAAACAGCCTATAGTATTCCATAACATATTCTGTCTTACTGACAAAGAAGTAGTGCTCAAGTTAGATCCTAATTTATTAATGACTTATAAAAGGCAAAAGTAGATTCAGCGGTCTGATCCCAGCTATATTTACGAACCCTATTCAACCCGGATTCAACAAGCGCATTAAAATCATTGTCGAAAGAGCATAATCTTTGAATATGATTCGCGATAATTGAAGGAGACACTTTATCCAATAGAATGCACGAATCCCCTGCAACCTCTGGAATAGAACTTTTATTTTGCGCAATAACAGGGCACCCTGAAGCCATGGCTTCTAACAGCGGTAGTCCGAAACCTTCATACTCTGATAGGTATAAGAGAGCAGCCGAGGAATTATATAGACGCGAGACTTCGGAAGACTCAGGGTAAACATGTGAAACAAAGCGACCAGGAAGATATTCGCCCAATAAACGGACCTCATCATCATTGAGAGGTGACCCAATAATATGTAGCTCTACATCATTTAATTTGGATACAGACTCAACGGCCAACCCGAAATTCTTATAGGAAACAGATCTATTTCCAACAAATACGACCCTTTTAAACCTTTCAGCAGCATTGTATCTGTAAGTTTTAGTGTCATAGCCTTGTGGAATAATTTCGATATTCTTATTCATCGAGCTTGGAATGTATTTAAAAAGATCGTTTTTTGTACTCTCCGAAATACAAATTACAGCATCTGCATGATTTACGGCTGCTTTCATTTGATTTAATTGAAAATGCTTAACAAACCCCGAGAAATACTTCATACAAATAAAGTCATGAATTGTAACAACATTGATAGCATGTTTGTTGGGGGTGGTTCTAAAGTAGGATGAATGAAAAATACAATCCCTATCAACTTTTACTCGACTCACCTCATCTATTCTTAAAGGAAGATTGGAATAGACACACCTACATGAATCAATGCTGTTCTCAATGAGCTTTCTTTGAAGGTTGAGCCTAGAATCAGTCCTATCATGGAAAACGACATCGAACGATTCCGAGTTGACAGCGCGCGATATCAAATTTGCCCAGTAGATAGACCCACCTCCAGTTTTTTGTAAGCTAAAGACCAAGTTATCAAAATCAATTGCAATAGATGTGTCCATTATTTTCGTCCTTCAATTTCAAATATGACGAGAGAATCTTAAGGTTGAAAATCCATTAACAATTAAACCAAAGATCACTCTCTGCTTCGCGATGCTAAACGATCAATTTAACTGATAAAGAGTATCAAGCAACGTTCTTATTTTTCTTCCGTAAAGTGGATCTGAAGCCCATTTTCCACTTAAGTCCTCAACAAAAGGTGCACTTCCCCTGCGAACTAAAGAGAATCGAGGATCTATGCACTCATTATTTAAGGGATTATGGGAAGAATATGCCTTAAGATGCTGAACTTGTGCTCGAATGCCCATTTGCACCGAACTATTCCCGAATGTATTAAAAGAAGCTCCGGAAATGCCCGAATCTAGGGCACCAATACCAGCAAAATTGCACTGTTCAGCAGAGACTTGACCTCCGAATTTTAGCCATCCAGTTTCAATCATTGCTTGAGCAAAAATCACATCAGGATTAATGCCCTCTGCTAAACCCTCCTTATATATTAAACTGCAAAACTGATTGATATCAGCTGCCCCATATTTTGCATAAATCTGCGATGGGAAATTTGAGCGAGAGTTAAATAAAGCAGCCATTTTTGATGCGGAAGAATTCGATACAGAAGAAATGGGGAATTTTGATGCATCGCAATAAATTGAATCAGCCTTTAATCTTCCATTAAAAGTACCAAATGTTGCCCAAATCGCAACAGAATAAACACCCGCTTCACCGAAGTCAACCGCGGCGGCAATGGACGCAGACCAGGAACCGTCCGGACCTTTTTTCGCTTGGTACCAACAGACGGATCCGGAGGGCGAAACCACCCGGAAGGCGACGTTCGAGGGCTCGGTCGTAAAGCCGAATGCAGATGCGGAGAGGACCCCCGCGTCAGCACCAAGTTCAAGCTTCACGTCGGGCTGGGCGACGTCGGCGGAGGCCTTCGCCCAGCGCTCGGTCGAGGACCCGTAGGTCGCCCACAGGGAGACGGAGTAGGAGCCGAACTCGCCGAAGTCGGCGGCGGCGGGCACCTCGGCGGCCCAGGAGCAGTCGGAGCCCCTCACTGCCTGGTACCAGCGGCAGGCGCCGGAGGGGGCGGTGACCTGGACGGCGGCGTTGGAGGGCTGGGAGCTGAAGCCGGTGGCGCTCACCGACAGGTTCCCCGACGACGCGGAGCAGGACAGCTTCACGTCGGGCCGAGCGAAGCTAAACGAGCCTTCGCCGCAAGGGAACGCTTCGGCCCCATCCAGAATGCACCAAGCCTTGACAGCCTTCTTTCCAAAGACATCTTGTAAATCATTTAACTGGATGGTACAAATCCAAGAATCGCCAGACCGTTTAGCCGGAATCCATTGGGACTTTCCGCCCTCGGATAATATTTGATATGAAACCACATTCGGCTCTATGGCCCATTGTCCAGCTTCAACGGTAACTTGAGTCTCAGTTAAATCGAAAGACAGCGAGCACTTATTGTCACCAAACGTCTTAGAATCCGCTTCAAAAGTCTCATTGCCCACCGTAACGTAAGCGCTGACTTTAAAAACGCCATATTCCCTATCAAAATCAAAGGACGCACTCCATCTGTGGTCCTTCTGATCGTACGCTTGGACCCAATCAATGCGCCCCGAGGGAGATTCGACCTTAAATGCAGCATTTGTGGGCTCTCCACCAGAGCATTTCAAGGTCATATCGATTTTTTTACCTGATTTTTTATATTCAAGCGAGCCATTAAACCATGTTGATTTGGGGAACTGGGAAATGATGGCATCCGCGTCAGCTTCACCAAGTCGCTTGCAGCCTTCATCGCTAAAATAATTCCAGACATCGCCAGCATTTGAAATAAAGCCATGTTCAATTAAGATGCCAGGAATACCCTGTTCGCGCGCGCAGCGAATAACAGCAAACTCATCGCCAACCTTCATCTGAAAGACGCCGCGATAGCTTAATCCAAGGGCCTGCAGGTTATTCATCACTTTTTGAGCGAGCTCAACAGAAGCCTGTGTATAGCTAGTGCCGTTTGCCGTTGGCGCATACACCTCCGCCCCATGGGCTCCAGCCCCACCAGAATTAATGTGAAAGCTAACGAATGCCTGCGCTCCCTGATTTACACAACGCTGAACACGGTAAAGGAAATCGTTTCCACTATATGAACCGCTTTGTTCGCGAGACATTATTACTTTAAAACCATATTGTTCGAGCTTAGCCTTGCACGCAACCGCAATCTTCCAAGTAAGATCAGCCTCGCTCTTTCCATTGCCCTGGGCACCAGGATCCGTGCCGCCATGACCAGGATCAAGCGCTATCACACGAATACCTCTTGATACCGAACCAGCAGCCGAAATCGAGCTTTCCCCATTCGCGGCAGCAAGGGCGTCACCAATCGTGGCAGCCTGAACAACGTTGTCAGAATCATCTAAATAGTAGAAGGACGCATCGTCGCTGCCTTCAACCTGATTGTCGTCCGCAACGGCATTCGCATCGATGTCGAACGCATACCCGCATTGCATCAAATCGACATTGTGCTCCCCATCGTCACCCTGCAAATGATATGTGATCGAAATCAAATCATATCCGCACTCGGCATAATCCTTGCCAAATTGAAAGGCAGCCGCATTGGCATTTACCGCAGAAGCCTCGACGAAGAAGCTGTGTCCAGTTGTGGACTCAAGTTCGAGAGTTGCGTCAGCAATTACATCGAAATCATTTGGGGTCGCGAAAGCAATCACCTGGTCCGTACCGACCGGCAGTTGAGGGTAGGCGATATAAAGATACTGATACGAATCAGCTGAAACATCGCTGGCCTCATCCGATACGGCGGAAGAATTGTCTTCTTCTGCAGATAGAATATCAGACTCGTTCTGGTTCTCAACGGAGACAGAGGGGTCAAAGCCGCTAGTCGAGTCTGCATTGTCTGCAAAATCCGTGACATCAGCAGATGAATCCTGCTGAGCAAGCTCTCCATTGATTGCATAGGCGGTAGCAACCGGTCCAATCATAGGATTGAGTCCAATAACTAACGCTGCAACGAATACAACAAGCAGTTGCAGGTGACGTTTCATGCCAGCCCCCATCAAATACAAGTTCAAA
>ERZ507065.1413-NODE-1413-length-9517-cov-4.225639_pt1 | contig 9517 bp, 6 predicted proteins | sample MGYA00513785_ERZ507065 | MGnify/ENA metagenome assembly ERZ507065
GGGAACCGAGGACCGCGGCGCGCAGATACCCTTTTTCAATGCTGATGTCGAAAAGTCGATCCGCGGCGTGGAGCTGTTGAGTCCCGACGGGTACGTCGTGCTGCCGATGGGCGACGATGCCGACTGCGCGCTCTACTATTACGGCCGTGCGATGGGCGATACGCTGCCTGCCGGAACGCTGGTTTTTCTGAAGGAGTCCGATGTGGAGTCGGTTATCCCCGGCGGCATGTATGTCGTCGTGACGCGCAAGATCGTGACGCTGCGGCAGCTCCATCTGGAAGCCGGCGCACAGTCGGTACGGCTGACGGCTTCGTGCGAGGCCGGGTTCGACGAAATGGTCGTCAAAAGCAAGGATATACAGAAAATTTATCGGGTAAAAGCGCATCTTATCGTCGACTGAGCGACATGCCTTCCGGTTTCGCAAACGGATCGGACTCGGTTGGCCGTCCGCAGCACCATCTCCAATAACTTCGGGCGAATAACTGTCCGTCGCGACCTGCCTGAGACGCACGAGGTTCGCCCAAAAGCGGCCCGCCGTCCTGCACGGTGAACTGCCGATCGGGTCCTGCGAGCCGAAGATGGATATATGGGCTATTATCGAAATCAGGATTGTTCGGTCATGCTGTCGGAGGTTGAGTTCGGTCCGATGGAGCCGGGAGTCATCTTGAATGACTATGAAACGTTCATCGAAAAAGTTTACCATACGATCCTGGCGCAATAGTTGTCTTCCTCGCCGGACTTATGGCGCAAAACCTTGAATTGTTAGGCAGTTGTCGGTTCGTCCTGCGATTCCGGACGGTGTGAATCCGAAACGATTCGTCCCGCTGGGGGAGTTGTTCCGTCCCTTCGGGTTTGGGTGTTTGAAAAATTATGCTTAACTTTAACAATCCATTTAAATTTAAGTATTGACGATCGTATGTTTTCCGGAATCATAGAGCAGACGGCGACCGTGGTGGCCGTCCGCAGCGAACGACAGAACAAGCATTTCATCCTGCGCGCCGATTTCTGCCGCGAATTGAAGATCGACCAGAGCATCGCCCACAACGGCGTGTGCCTGACCGTCGTAGACCTTACGGAGGATACCTACACGGTGACGGCCATGAAGGAGACGCTGCTGCGCAGCAACCTGGGGGCGTTGCAGGTCGGCGATCTGATCAACGTCGAGCGGTCGATGAAACCCGATGCGCTGCTCGACGGGCATATCGTCCAGGGGCATGTCGACCAGACGGCCGTATGCACGGCCCGCGAGGACGCCGACGGCAGCTGGTACTATACGTTCGCCTACGAACCGCAGGGCGGTGGGCTCTGTACCGTGGAGAAAGGGTCGGTGACGGTCAACGGCGTGAGCCTGACGGTCTGCGACTCGAAGGAGTCGTCGTTCCGCGTGGCGATCATTCCCTATACGTTCGAGCATACGAATTTCTGCCGCATCGGCGTGGGTTCGGTCGTGAACCTCGAATTCGACATCGTGGGCAAGTACATCGCCCGTCTCATGCAAAATTATACGAAGTAAGCCTTATGGTATACATCAAAACAAAAGAGGGCGCATCGCTGTGGATCGCGCTCCTCGCAACGGCCATTGTGGCCGGGACGATGACGCTGCTCGATGCGGTGTGGTGGGTGACGCTGTGCGTCTGCGGCGCCGTCTTTGTCGTCGTGGCGCTCGTGGCGCTGTTCATCATCCGCAAGTATGTGGCTTACAAGCTCAAACCGATCTATTCCATCGTGCTTTCGCGCGACGTGCATACGCACGAGATTTTCTCCGAGCTGAAGGACAAGCACGTCGAGAATATCGGCGAGGAACTCACGGCGTGGGCGGATACGAACGACAAGGAGATCGCCCGCCTCAAGGAGACCGAGCAGTTCCGCAAACAGTACCTGGGCAACGTGGCGCACGAGCTCAAAACCCCGATCTTCAATATCCAGGGGTATATCTCGACACTGCTCGACGGAGGCCTGGAGGACGAGCTCATCAACCGCAAATACCTCGAGCGGGCCGAGAAGAGCATCGACCGCCTGATCAATATCGTCAACGACCTGGATACCATCTCCAAGCTGGAGAGCAACATGAACCGCCTCGAAATGGAGAAGTTCGACATCGTGGCGCTGACGAAGGAGATCGCCGAGCAGGCCGAGATGGAGGCCGACAAAAAAGGCATCCGGATTTCGATCAAGGGCGCCGACAACCTTCCCTCGCCGTTTTGGGTGCTGGCCGACAAACATTACATCGGTCAGGTCATCGTGAACCTCGTCATCAACTCGATCCGCTACGGGAAGGAGGGCGGTCTGACGCGCGTCCATTTCCGCGACATGCTCGACAAAATACTTGTCGAGGTGGAGGATAACGGATTGGGAATCAGTAAGGAGGATTTGCCCCGCGTCTTCGAGCGATTCTACCGTACCGACAAGGGGCGTTCGCGCGAGCAGGGCGGTACCGGCCTCGGACTGGCGATCGTGAAGCATATCATCGAAGCGCACGGCGAACGCATCAGCGTGCGCAGCGAACCCGGCGTGGGGAGCACCTTCTCGTTCACGCTCAAAAAAGTCAACCTGCAAGAACTGAATAAATGATACGACCGTTAAGCATCGTTTGGAATTTCGACCCGGTGTTCTTCTCCATCGGGTCGCTCGACATCCGCTATTACGGATTGATGTGGGCGCTGGCAATCCTGATCGGCGCCAAGTTTTTCGATAACTTCTGCAAGCGCGAGGGGCTTCCGCCGAAGGTCTCCGAGTCGATTTTTATATATGGTACGCTGGCGACGATCATCGGGGCGCGGCTGGGGCACTGCCTCTTCTACGACCCGATGGAATACCTCAGCAAGCCGTGGACGATCATCACGGGTTTCCGGGACGGCGGCATGGCCAGCCACGGCGCCGCCATTGGCCTCTTGATCGGCCTCTGGCTGTTCTCGCGCAAGAACAAGCTGCCCTATATCTGGTCGCTCGACCGCATCATGATCGCGGTGGGCATCGGCGGTGCCGTCGTACGGCTGGGCAACCTTTTCAATTCGGAGATCTTCGGCATGGCCACGACCCTGCCGTGGGGATTCGAATTCGTCCGCTCGGCCAAGTGGGTGAACGAATTCGCCCCCGCGGCGGTACACCCGACCCAGATTTACGAGGCGCTTTGCTACCTGATCACCTTCGGCATCCTTTGCTGGCTCTATTATGCGAAGGACATCGCGCGGCGCCGTCCGGGCATCCTGTTCGGCATCGGGCTGCTCGGGATTTTCCTGACGCGCTTCTTCATCGAGTTCATCAAGACCGAGCAGGAGGCGTTCGAACAGGGATGGGTGCTCGATATGGGGCAATGGCTGAGCATTCCGTTTATCGTGCTGGGTATTTACATGATTTACCGGGGGCTGTCCGAGCCCGAAGTTACCCCCGCCCCGGTGCCGAAAGCCCCGGCAGCAACTCCAAAAAAGAAGAAACGATGAGCAATTACCCGATGGTCGATGAAGTGAACCGCCTTGTCGGCAACCTGCTTGCCGCCGGCAGCGGGGTGTTCCTGCCCGGCGTAGGGTCGCTCTTTGTCGAGCGGCGCGGTGCCAAGCGGCTTTCCAAACGCTCTGTCCAGCCTCCTTGCCGCGTGGTATCCTTCTCTTCGCAGCAGCAGGGGGTATCGCTTGCCGATGAACTGGCGCGTACGCTGCACTGCGACGCTGCCGGAGCACAGGATGTTTACGACCGCTGGCTTTCCCGCACGCGCGAGGGCGACGTGCTGACCATAGAGGGCGTCGGCGTGCTCAAATTCAAGAATTTTACGCTTGCACCCGCGTTCGACAGGCTGCTGAACCCGCAGGGGCACGAGCCCGTGCGGATCAAGCCTTCCCGCCGGTTGGACTGGGCGCTGTGGGTCGGCATCGCGGCGATCGTGATTGCAGCGGGTTTCGGCGGCGCCGAATTCCTGCGCATCAATTCTTCCGATATTCCGGAACCCGGTGCGGCCGCCGAAGTTGCGCGCACCTTGCCCGCCGCAGATGCGGGGATTCCCGCCGATTCGTCCGCGACGGCCGGTGTGACGGACGAGGGGACTGCGACGGCAGTTGCGGGAACGAAGGCTGCGGAAACCGACGTTGCCGGGAGCAGTGCTGCGGGTGCGGCCGGGACGGCGAACAGCGCCGGTGACCGTGCGGATGCAGCTGTAACCCGTGCGGATGCCAAACCTGCCGGACAGCGTCCCGGGTCGGCGCCACGGGTCTCCACGGAGCCTGCATCGCTCGTTTCGGGACACCGGTATGTCGTGTTGGGGGTTTTCAGTACGCCGGAAAATGCGGCCCGTGCCGCCGCGGATGCCGAAGCCAGGGATGCATCGGTACGCTGCGGGGTCTACCGTTTCGGCAATAAATTCATGGTTTCACCTTTTGAGGCGCCCGATGCGGAGGCATGTACGTTGTTCATCCGTAATTATAGCGACCGTTTCCCCGGGCTGTGGACTTACACTGCCCGTTGATGCGTCTTTCCGAGCTGATAATCCGTTTCATCGACTGGTTCTACCGCCGGCCTGTTTCTGCGTTATTGCCGCGCCAGACGTTCCGTTATGCCGTTTGCGGCGGCGCGAACGTGGTTTTCGGCTGGGGATGCTATTTCCTGCTCTATAATTTCGTGCTCGACAAGGAGCTGCTCGACCTCGGTTTCATCGCGGTTTCCCCGCATGTCGCGGCGATGCTGATCGTTTTTCCGCTGACCTTCTTCACGGGGTTCTGGCTGAACCGCCATGTGGCGTTCCGCCGTTCGCCGCTTGCCACGGGGACGCAGCTTTTCCGCTACCTCCTCTCCGTCGCCGGCTCGGTGGTGGTCAATTATCTCTTCCTGAAATTCTTCGTCGAGTTGTGCGGGTTTTGGGCGACGCCTTCGCAAATGATGGCCTCGCTGGGGACGATGGTGTACAGCTACCTGGCCGCCAAGTATTTCACTTTCCGCAACGCCGTCCGCGAATAACCGCGGGGCCGGGCGTGTCAGCCTTTCCGGTTCTCCTCCTTGAGTTTCTGCAGTTCGTACATCCTGTCGCGGAATTTCGCGGCGGCGAGGAAGTCGAGCGATTTGGCCGCACGTTCCATGTCCTCGCGCGCCTTGTCGATCAGTGTGTCGATGTTCTCGCTTGCGACATAGGTCTTCTGTACGTCCGCGGCGGCCATGTAGTGGTCTTCGGCGAGCGGGTAGGCCGCCGCTATCTCCGGGACGTCGGTGCGCGCAGACAGCAGGGTGCTTTGCCCCGTGCCGCTTTTCTGCGCCCGGCGCGGCAGCATGCCGTGCTCCATGTTGTAGCGCACCTGTTTCTCGCGCCGGCGGTTGCTTTGCTCGATGGCGAAGCGCATGGAGTCGGTGCAGGTGTCGGCATAGAGGATCACGTTGCCCTGCGAATGGCGTGCGGCACGTCCCGCGATCTGCGTCAGCGACCGCACGTTGCGCAGGAAGCCCTCCTTGTCGGCGTCGAGGATCGCCACCAGCGCCACTTCGGGCAGGTCGAGGCCTTCGCGCAGCAGGTTCACGCCCACCAGCACGTCGAACATTCCGGCCCGCAGGTCTTCCAGAATCTGGATGCGTTCCAGCGTATCCACGTCCGAGTGGATGTAACGGTTGCGTACACCCACCCGGTCGAAGTATTTCGAAAGTTCCTCGGCCATGCGTTTGGTGATGGTCGTCACGAGCACCTTGTCGTCGTCTTTCACGCGCTTGTCGATCTCCTCCAGCAGGTCGTCGATCTGGTTGGCCGTAACGCGCACCTCGAGCGGCGGGTCGACCAGCCCCGTGGGGCGGATCAGCTGCTCGACGATCACGCCTTCGCTCTTCATCAGTTCGTAGTCGGCGGGCGTGGCGCTCACATAGATCGACGTGCCCTGCAACTGCTCGAACTCGGCGAAGGTCACCGGACGGTTGTCCTTGGCCGCCGGAAGCCGGAATCCGTATTCCACGAGGTTTTCCTTGCGGGCGCGGTCGCCGCCGTACATGGCATGTACCTGCGGCAGCGTGACGTGGCTTTCGTCTACGACGAGCATGTAATCCTTCGGGAAATAGTCGATCAGGCAGAAGGGGCGCGTGCCCTCGGCGCGGCCGTCGAAATAACGCGAGTAGTTTTCGATGCCGGGGCAGTACCCCAGCTCCTTGATCATCTCGACGTCGTATTCCACGCGCTGTTTGATGCGCTGCGCCTCCGTCGTGCGTCCGGCACGCTCGAAGAATTCGATCTGCCTGCCCAGATCCAGGTATATCTGTTGTACGGCGCAGTTGATGCGCTCCTTGGTGGTTACGAAGAGGCTCGTGGGGTAGAGCGTCAGGTTGTCGAGCGAGTGGATACGCTGCCCCGTCGCGGGGTCGATGGTCTGGATGGCCTCGACCTCGTTGTCGTAGAACATTACGCGGAAGCACTGGCTGCCGAACTCGCCGAAGGCCGCCATGATGTCCACCGTGTCGCCGTTGACGCGGAACGTCGCCGGTTCCAGGTCGCGTTCGGTGCGGGTGTAGAGCGCTTCGACCAGCTTGTAGAGGAAATGCTTGTAGCTGACGACCTGCCCGACCCGGATGTTGATGGCCGTGGCATGGAAATCCGCCGGGTTGCCTGCGCCGTAGAGGCACGATACGCTCGATACGACGATCACGTCGCGGCGCCCCGACAGCAGCGTGGCTACGGTGCGCAGGCGCAGTTTCTCGATCTCGGCGTTGATCGAAAGGTCTTTTTCGATGAAGGTGTCCGTCGAGGGAAGGTAGGCCTCCGGCTGGTAATAGTCGTAGTAGGAGACGAAATACTCCACGGCGTTCTCCGGGAAGAAATTGCGGAACTCGCCGTAAAGCTGCGCCGCGAGCGTCTTGTTGTGGCTCAGGACGAGCGTCGGGCGGTTCAGCTGCGCGATGACGTTGGCCACGGTGAAGGTCTTTCCCGAGCCTGTCACCCCCAGCAGGGTGTTATGTTTGGAGCCGTGCCGGATCGAGCCGACGAGCTGTGCGATCGCTTCCGGCTGGTCGCCCATCGGGGCGTAATCCGATACCAACTTGAAATCCATGGTGCAAAAGTAGGTAAAAAAAACGGTATGGTGAAATGCCGCCCCGGTTTGGCCGGGGACGGCGCGTCTGTTTTGGAAACGTACCGGGGACAGTTAAAATTGTCCCGCCACGCCATATCCCCGGTAATAATGTATAGCTTTGTGCCGATAGATCGTGTGCAACGTATGAAGCTGTTCGAAAGCGAAGGCTGGAAGTCGTTCTGGCCTAATTTTCTGGCCGTGATCCTGGGTATCGTCATCACGTTCGGGGGCGAGCGGCTTATTACGAACTGCCAGAAACGGCAGGATGCCCGGGAGATCGTCGGGCTGTTCAAGTCCGATGTGCTGCGCCACCTCGATATGTCGGAAGGGGTGATCGCCGATTTTACGACCGAGATGTATGCCCTGCGGAAATGTGCCGTCGCATCCGGCCGCGGGGAGTTGGACAAGGTGCACGAAGATACGCTCCGCTGTGCCCTGAACTCGTTTTTCTCCGTGCACGGGAAAATCAGGAGTGCGCTTCCGCTGCCAGATGGATGACACGCTCGGTTCCGGGTTCATCACCCGTGGCTCGGTGCCTGCCTGCGGATTGAACGAGGCCATCCGCGCCGAGCTGGAAGACATCAGGACGGTTGGGTACTGATCTTCTCCGCCCGGCAAAAACTTTTTGCACCCCGCCAAGGGTTGGGGAATTATTGCTATCTTTGCAGACATGATCGACAGGGAAACAGTAGACCGCATTTATGCAGCCGCCAATATCGTGGATATTATCGGCGAGTACGTCACGCTCAAGCGCAAGGGCGTGAACTATCAGGCCTGCTGTCCGTTCCACAACGAGAAAACCCCGTCGTTCGTCGTGTCGCCCTCGAAGGGGGTATATAAATGCTTCGGCTGCGGCAAAGGCGGCAATGCCGTCACCTTCCTGATGGAGCATGAGAACATCACCTATCCCGAAGCGCTGAAGATGGTGGCCAAACGATACGGCATCGAGGTCAAGGAGAAGGAGATGTCCGAGGAAGAGGTACGCCGCAACGACGACCGCGAATCGATGTTCGCGCTCAACGGCTGGGCGGCCGATTATTTTGCCAACTACCTCCATCACGAGACCGAGGGGATGAGCGTGGGCATGGCTTACTTCCGCCAGAAACGCGGCATGACCGACGCCACGATCAAGAAGTTCGGCCTCGGGTTCTGCCCCACGCGCGGCGACCGGATGTCGAAGGATGCGCTGGCGGCGGGATATAAAAAGGAGTTCTTGGTCTCTACCGGCCTTTCGCTCGAACGCGAGAGCGACGGTTCGCTCTACGACCGCTTCCGCGACCGGGTGATTTTCCCCGTACATAACATTTCGGGGCGCATCGTCGCTTTCGGCGGCCGTACGCTGCGTACCGACAAGACCGTTGCCAAATACCAGAATTCGCCCGAGAGCGAGATATACAGCAAGAAACGGGAACTGTACGGACTCTATTTCGCCAAGAAGGCGATCCAGCAGCTCGATTTCGCCATCATGGTCGAAGGCTATACCGATGTCATTTCGATGCACCAGGCGGGTGTCGAGAACGTCGTGTCGTCGTCCGGGACATCGCTCACGACCGAGCAGATACGCCTGCTGAACCGTTTTACGAAAAACATCACGGTCATTTACGACGGAGACTCGGCGGGTATCCACGCTTCGCTGCGCGGGATCGACATGATCCTCCGGGAGGGGATGAACGTGCGCGTGGTGCTGCTGCCCGAACCCGAGGATCCCGACTCCTTCGCCCGGGCGCACACTGCGGCCGAGGTGCAGGAATATATCCGGGCCAACGAGCAGGATTTCCTGGCCTTCAAAGCAAAATTGCTGTTGGAGGCCGCCCAGGGCGACCCGATCCGGAAGGCGGCGCTGATCGCCGACATGGTGCAGTCGATCGCGCAGATTCCCGATCCGATCCAGCGGTCGGTCTACATCAAGGAGTGCGCGCGGATCATGGACATCGACGAGAACATCCTGATCTCGGAGGTGGCGCGCAAGCGCATGGCGACGACCGGCGACCGCGAGGCCGACGAGTTCGTACGCCGCCAGACGGCATTGCGGCATGCAGAGGCTCCGCAGCCCGAGGTGGAATTCGTAAAGCAGGTCGAGGCCGGGAGCAGCAGTGAGGCGCTCGAACGCGAACTGGTGAAATACCTGCTTAAATACGGCCATTGTTCGTTCGAATTCAAGGAGGGGCGCACGATGGTGCCCTGCAACGTCGCGGAGGTGATCTTCCTGGAACTGGACAGCGACGGGCTTACGTTTCGCAATCCGCTATACAACAGTATTTTGGCAACTTACCGTGAGCAGTGGAAGATACTCGGCACTGGGGTGGAAGTCCCGGCGCACTTTTTCCTGAACCATCCCGACCCGGAGGTGTGCAACGCCTCGGTCGACATCCTTACGTCGGACGACAATTACGTGGCCAGCCAGCTGTGGCGGCGCAAGGATATCCATGTCGAGAGCGATGCCGAGATGCTGGCCGTAGGGGTGCCGAAGGCTGTGACGCTCTACAAGTCGA